>Ga0315288_10000522_pt1 | contig 48345 bp, 48 predicted proteins | sample YL17G11_20_MG_FD_203454 | JGI IMG/M metagenome (GOLD analysis project Ga0315288, IMG submission 203454) | Sediment microbial communities from Yellowstone Lake, YNP, Wyoming, USA - YL17G11_20 | ecosystem: Environmental > Aquatic > Freshwater > Lake > Sediment | place: USA: Wyoming | collected... | reverse complement strand
TTCCCCTCCTTCAATAAAATGCAGGCGGCCTCCGTCTCCAGCACCGCTGAAGTCTGGGCAAGCACCGATTTGAGCGTCTGATTCAATTCCAAAGAAGAGGCCAAGGTGCGGGTAAATTCCGAAAAAGTGCTGAGCCGGTCGAGGTGCTTTGTCAAATCATCTCTAAGCATCAAATTGCTCATTACCAGCGCGGCTTGACTGGCATAGGTGGAAAGTATAGCCAATTCTGCTTGTTCAAAGCGATGGGGCGCAGGATGCGCCATGAAAATAATCCCCAGAGAACCTTCGGCTTCTATGAGCGGCGCGCAGGCAATGCTGGTGGTTCCCAAAAGCTTTGCTAATGGATCCGAGCTGTCACCCGCGTCCCCGCATAGCGCCAGCGTCGCTCTGCTGCTAAAGACGCTCTCGACCAGGCTTCCCCTAATTGGAAGAAGGTGAAAACTGCGCGCCAGGGCTTCATCTATACCGATATAGCCATGATTCGCCAGGATGAGGTGCCCGTTATCACTGCGTATGGCGATGCCCACAATGGGACAATGCAGCGTCGCCGCCAGCGCACGCGTGGCTATTTTCATCAAAGCGGAGAAATCCAGGCAGGCCGCCATCTGGCGGCTTGCTTCACTCATATATTCTAACTGGCTAAGCTCCTCATCTCTCCTTTGAGACGAGCCCTCCTGGTTGGTGAAGAATCCTGCTGCCTGCAAACTCATCTCAATTTGCTCCGCAATTAATCTCAGCCACTCCATCTCATCGGCCGAGAAGGCCGTTCTTTCCCCGCCGCCTATGGCCAACACTCCCCAGAATTTTTGGTCTTGCTGAAGCGGCAAAAGCGCCATTGGCCCCTCCGCCAGATGCGCGCAAGCGCCGATCGCGCCAACTTCGGCCGCCGAATAGGTAACCGGGATTGCCTCCTCGAATACCTTCTTAAACAAATCCTCCGACCAGGAGTCAGGAGGCCCGACTCCCGATGCAGCATACCACCCACGCAAGGCGGGCTGAGGATGCTCTCGGGAAAGCGCCAAAATAGCACACGTCTGGGCGGCGCTCAAACGGCAGATTTCTTGCACTACTACTTCGAACAGGTCTCTGGTACCACTCCCCTTGGTTAAACTTAGACCAAATTCTAATAGCTCTCTTAATCGTTCTTTCAGTGCTGCATTTTCCACAAACAGATCACTCTCAAACTTCAACGCACAGGATCAATGAAATTTCCCTTACCCGCTGAGGAAATTGTAAAAAAATTATGCTTCATAGGCTCCCATTGAATACTTTTATAATTGCCCTGTCTAATATTGAATTCTTGCCAAGAAACTGTCAATGTGAAAGCAAATGAATATGTCATAATATGAGCCAAACTTTTCCATTTTGCCCAAAAAATCTGTTTGCTTGCTTAAGAAACACAAAGATAGACTCGAAAATTAGTTCCCTTGACGCAGATTTTTGCCATAAGAGTTTGTATAATAACAAAAGGTGGGTAAAGATAAGTGTATGAATAAACCGGCTTGTCTCTGGCCGGCTTTAGCGCGCGGGTAGATCGCGGCTTTAAAAGAGAGCGTATATTACGAGCCATTTATTTCCGGGAGAAGCAAATATGGCCTGCAAAGGCTGCGGGGAGACGATTCCCGCAGATGCGGCATTTTGTCCAACTTGTGGTACGGCTATAGACACCGGCTCGGTCGAGCCTTATAGCCTGGAACAGGCCGAACAAGAAGTCCATTCCCTACTGGCAGAGGCCAATCTGCTGCGCGTGCGCGGGGATTGGCATAAGGCCATTCTGCGCTGCACGGATGCGCTCCGTCTGCTCCCCGAAAACGCCTCCGCCCATTCCCTTTTAGGAGATATCTGCCGCGACAGCGGGCGTCCGCGGGAGGGCATGGAATGGTATAAGCTGGCGCTGGCCATCGAGCCGACACGCCGCACCGACCGAGAAAAACTCGATGCGCTGATTGACCAGGTTTACACTTCGCCGGAAAAGGAGGCCGCCGACGACGCCGAGCAAGCCAAACCCCAAGCGCAAGCAGACGAAAAAGAGTTTTGCTTCGGACTAAGGACCGGACTAATCGCCCTCATCGCCTTGCTCTTTGGATGCGCCGCCCTGCTGGCCGTCCTGGTCACATATCTGGCGCCTCAAAGCCCTTCTCCCGCAATCAACCTGCCTCCAAAAAAGCCCGCGGTCAACTTCACGCCTACCAGACCCATAAGAACGCGCGCCCTGCCGGGGATATCACGAAATCAGAAGCCCCCTGAAGAAAATCCTTCGGCGGAAACCACTCCCCAAACGGCCGAAGAGAATACAAATTCTGCCGCCGGTGATATTGCCGCGCGCGAGCGGAAGTTGTATGACGCGCTGGCCGCTTCGGTTACCGATATCGAGCAAGACGCCGCCCTGCTTGGCGCAAATATTGATCCGCTCAGCGAAAAGCTGGAACTTCAGCTTTCTTTTGCAGGCGAGCAATTGCAGGAAGAAGATCCCGAGGACCTCAGAGGCCGCATCCTGAAGCTCTCTTTCCATTTGGGAAGAGAGGCCTCCCTGCACGATGCAAATCTCAAGCTGATTTCCCTGAGATTCGACGCCGAGATATCAAGTGAGGACGCCATTCAGCGCGAACCTGTCTTCATTGGAGAGGCGTCCGCCAAACGCCTGCGCGCCGATACCATCTCACCCGATCAGGCCGAACAGGTCTTTAACAATTGCTGGTGGCATGAAACCCTCGCCAAACCCCATCCGGACAATCCCGGCCAATAAATCCTTCTTTGTGCCTTTGTGCATTGGGCAGGAGTTTACTCCTGCCACTTGTGAAATACTTCTTTGCGCAACTTTGCGCTCTTTGCCCTTTGCGGTTAAGAAGTTTCTATATTTCGCTTTCGATTTGACTCTCGTCCATCCTCCCCCTTAACCACTCCAGGCTCTGCTCAAAGCGGTCTTCCTCCACCGCCAGGATTTCATCTTCCGATAAATCGGTATTCTGCAGCAACACCGGCGCAGGCTCTTTACCCCGTTCTTTAATCAAACGCACCATGCGCGCAAGCTGAATCGGCCGCAATTCCTGAAAACGCTCCAGATATAAATCGTCGAGTAAGGGAAGATGCAGCATTTCGCTGGGCGTGGCAACCGACACGGCAACCTCCAGGGATGACTTGCGCGCGATTTCAAGTAAGGCCGGGATATTAACCATTCCCTCGCCGAAGGGACAGCAATAAAGCCTGGCGCCATCGCTGGCGGAAGCAATCTGGTAATCGCTAATCTGCAGGCAAGCCGCATACCCGCCCAGCAGCTCCGCCCAGGCCACCGGATCCTCCAAGACACACAGCGCCGAGGCCGGATCCAGCGCGATGCTCACCAGTTCGCTCTGCGCGGCCTTATAGAGGCGCAGCAATTCCTTCGCCGTCAGCCGTCCCGCCCCGGAAAGCGCCAACAACAGCGCATAGCGCTCTGCCATGGGCAGGGCTTGAGCGATAACATGGTGCAGTTCTTCCAGCCGCGCCGCCATCGCCTTCTCGCTATGGGGCCGCTCAAATTCGGGGCGGAAGATAATGCTTTTACAGCCCAGCGCGCCCGCCACGCGGATGGCATCTTGCAGATGCTCGGCCCGAAATCCGGAGTAAGTCAGTTCCAGCGAGACGCCGGCCTGCTCCGCCGCCCGGCGCAAACCCGACAAATAGCCGTAATCCGCGCGCTCCAATAATGGCAGATCGGAAATGGAAATCGCGGGCAGGTCCAACTCCGCCGCCTTGCCGAGAAAATGCTCAAAGCGCATCGGCGGACTGTGCAGAGGATGCCACCCGCCGATACCCGCAGCCAGGCGATAAGAACTAGTGTCGAGCGCCAGCAGCATAGTCGCCAGTATAACTTGCCGCTTCTTGCTGTGTCAACAAATATCCTTCTCGTTGGGCAGGAGGCTTGTCCGCCTCAGGAGGATTACTCCTGCTATTGCCAGGTTCTTAGCGCCCTTTGCGCCTTGGCTTGTCCCGAGTGGAGCCGAGGGGCGGTGAAGATGGGGATGCGGAAGTCTCATCACGCTACTCAAACCCGGGCACTTGCACCTCTGCGCCGCCGCGCAGCGCCGAATTTATCTCCCGTGGCGCGCAGCCGTTCCTCATTCAAATCGCAGATGGTTACCTCTGCGACCTCCGGATGATCCATATAAATGGGCACAAATTCCGCGCCAAATCCCAAACCGACCACCGCAATGCGAAGTTTTTTGTGATTCATACCTGTTCCAAATTCTCAATATCCGCCAAATCCTGCAAGCGGCCGCTGGCGCGCTTGCTTATCTTGAGGTTTTCGAGGTCAATATAGCTGACCATAATCCCTTCCATTTCCACCTGAACTCGCGACATATAACAGTTTTCAAATTCAACCCCGGGCAATGTGGTCAGAATATCAATGCGGGCAGGAGGATAACCTAGTTGGATAATCTGGTCGGGGACTAAGAAATCAGCTTCCTGCAATCCCAAGGAGGCAAAACCGAATTGCGCGATCGCTTGGACAACGCGGGTGGCATTTTCAGGTGTATTCTCGATCCACACGTCAATATCCTTGGTATAGCGAGGATAGCCGTGCCACGCAACGGCGTATCCGCCCACTACCAGGTAACGCACGTGGTTATCGTTTAACGATCCTACAAACTCTCTGAAGTCTTGGTTCAGCGCCGTATCTCCACAAGTGATATTCCCGCCGGATTTCCTCCAATGCCTCCAGTCGCGCCTGCGGGGACTGAGTTTGCCAGTAGGCAAAATCGTTCTTCTTGGCGCGAATACTGATCTTAGTTACCACAGGCTCTATGTGCCGTTTTGCTGCCATTTAAGCTCCATCTCTATTATACGCATAGCCGTTAACTTTCACAATTCAAATGGATATGCCATTGAATGCTTAACATCAGGCCAAAAATTTAACCAGCGAAATCGCCACCTCCGGAAACTGCCGCAAAAGCTGCTTATCAACCGTAACCAGTGGAACGCCCAAGTCTTTGGCCAGCGCAACAAATTCGCAGTCATAAGCCGAACATGAAGATGCTGCCGCCAACTCCAATACTTCGGAGAAAGTCACTTCATATTCCTTGCCGTTTAGCAGCCCTAGAGCTTCCTTCATTATATCCTGAGCGGTTTCAATACTCAGCAGGCGCTTGCGCGTATAAAGAGCCAGGACATTACCTACTTCGCTGCGCCACAAGAAAGGAACTGCCCAATTAGGCTCCTTCTGCAGTGCTTGCACCGCAGCTTTTGTTCGCTCGCTTTGCAATAATAGATAACAGATGATATTGGAATCCACCACAATCATGGACGGCCTGCTCGTTTAGCCCTATTAAATTCGGCATCGGTAATTGGATGTTTACGCGTCAATTCCCGCAGCTTTTCCGCCCTTGCTAAAAATGCTTCGACAGAAGTTTTTCGGCTGCCCAGGGCTTGTTCCAGGCAGACAATGATCTCGCTATTAATGCTGCGATGACTCTCGCCGGCCGCTTGTTTCAGATGCGCATATAGCTCTTCAGGGATATTTTTCACTGTAAAAGTTGGCATTGCCTACCACCTTCGTATTCCAATATGGAACCATTATGGCATCTAAAGACATCATTGTCAATGCTCCTGGAAGCTATTTCAAAACTCCTTTTGATGGAGTTTTGAATATAGCCGGCTGTAAATTTGAGCCAGTTTTCGTGCGCATTTCAAATCCAAGCCTGGCGCTTATTCGAAAGAAAGGACTTTTGAAATACGCTCTATTGTTTGGCCAACTCCCTATCCACATCTTTGCATATCTGCCCGGTCGCCTCATCAACCCCCATCTGTCCCAGCCAGGCCTTTTCCAGCGGCCGATCTATATAGGGGCGAATGCGCTCCCAGTTGGGGACATTGGGCGCGATGTGGGCATAATCCAAAGCCTGCACGAAGACCTTGCGATTATAAGAAACCTTTGCGGTAACATAAGGCCCGTCGGCCACGGATTTGCGCGAGGGCTGCTTCTCCAACTTGTCGCCCATTACCGTTTGGGCATGTTTGCCGAGCAGGAATTTGAATAATTCCCAGGACTCTTTGGGATGCTGCGTGGTGGCGGAGATGGCGTAATTTTCCATCCCCATCATCGTGGCGCGCGTCTTCTTCTTCGGCAACGGCGCGGCCTCCCAGCGCAGGCCGGGCGTATTACGCAGTGACTGGATGTCCCACGCGCCGGTCAGCATCATTCCGATGCGGCCGGAAGTGAACATCGCCAAATCCTGGTCGGGATTCGTCGTGCTCGTGCCCGGCGTAACTTTGTCTTTGTAGCGCAAATCCACCAGGAACTTCAGCGCCTCGCGGCATTCCGGCGAATCCAATGTGCAGCGCTTGCGATCCGCGCTCAACAAATCGCCGCCGTTCTGCCACAACCACGGATACAGCCTGGCGCCCCAAAACTGAATCAGACAGCCGTATTGATAGCTCCCCTGTTCCGCGCCGGGGTGGGTCATCTTCTTCGCCGCCGCCAAATAATTATCCCAGGTCCAGGAATCATCCGGATAGGCCAGACCCGCGGCGTCGAAAAGGTCCTTGTTATAAAACAGCACATAGACCGATGTGTAACGGGGAAGCGAATACAAGCTTCCCTTCCATTTGCACAGGTCCACCAACTGCGGATAAAAATCGTTCAGTTCGAAATCCGCCTCTTTGACATATTCATCCAGGTCGAGCAGCGCGCCCTTGTCGGCCAGCGGAATGAAGTAGGCGCCGTGAATTGACATCACATCCGGCGCGCTCCGCCCGGCAATCATGGACTGCAATTTATCCATCGCCCCCCGGCTCGGTTCATTTACGATCTCCACCTTTATCTTCGGATTCGCCTGCATGAATTCGCCGACCAACTTCTGATTTACCTTCAGTTCCTCCGGCTTCGTCCAAGTGAAGAGCGTCAGCCTCACCGGCGCACCCGCTTGCTGTATGCCGCCGCACCCCGCCAGCATAGCCAAACCTAATAGCAAAAGAATCCACGTCGTTTTCATGTTCGCTCCTGGTGTTACATTAGCTTAATTCTGTTCATTAAGTTAATGTAACTTGTTGTAGATATTTCAACCGTCGGCCCCTTAATTGCAGCAACCGCCGCCGGCATAATCATCATCAGCACTGCCATCGCCATTATAATTCCAAACATCGCCGAACGCGCCATGATTTTGCTTTCCATTATCTCACCTTTATTCCGCGCCGCAGGCTTTTAGGATAATTGAACCAGCGCGCAACGTCAATTAAAAGATCAATAGGATAATAGCTCACAAATAATCAGAAAACGGTCATTCTGAGCGCATCTGCCACATAATTGTGGCGGATGCCGCGAAGAATCTCACCTGTAAATACGATGAGATTCTTCGCTGCGTGATTCAGACCGTGCTGAATTACTAGCTCGGAATGACTGCATTCTCATCAATTGTGAACTGTTACTATCGAAAATCAGCGGCCCGCGCTTCCCCCGCGATTGTCGTTTTCCATCCGGCGGTATATACTCTTCTTGCCAGGCGGCGGCCGGTGCTGCTTCTCGCCGCCCCATTTCAAAGGAGCAAAGATCATGCTTAAATTGGGAATTCCACACTATCTTGGATTTGTTGTGCTGGGGGTAATTGTTGGTTTATTCAGCGGACTCTTCGGAGTCGGCGGAGGCATCGTTATCATTCCTACGCTGGTGCTCTTGCTGGGCGTTACCCAGCAAACCGCGCAAGGCATCTCCCTCGCCTTCATGGTGCCGACCGCGCTGGTTAATGCCATCACCTATTTTCAAAAAGGGGCCATAAAAACAGAGCATTTCGTGCTCATTCTCGCCTTAATCATTGGCGGCGTAGTCGCAGGCCCCTATGCCTCCAAAGTGGCTAACAGCCTGCCGCAAGATACCCTCAAGATGATGTTTGCCATCTTCATGGTGGCGGTGGCCGTGAAAATTATGCCAAAAGGCGATCTCAAATCCATGGGTTGGCTGATCGGCGTGCTCTTTATCTCCGTTGGCATTCGGCTGCTTTTCGATAAAGGCAGCTAGCAGGGAAGGAGTCTCCAAATAGGCACGGAAAATTCCGCCTTCCGCGCTGTCATTCGCGGCGAAGTGCAATGGGTCGGCTTTCGCGCCTTCACAGAGCGCCAGGCCGGCCGTCTGGGATTGACCGGCTTTGTCCGCAATCTCCCGGAGGGCGCAGTGGAAGTCCTCGCCGAAGGAGATGAAGCCTCCCTGAAGCTCCTGCTGGAGGCCCTGCATCAAGGCCCCAGAGCCGCGCGCGTAGAAGAAATCTCGATCACTTGGCAACAGCCGACGGGGAAATATAAGGACTTTCAAATTCACTCTTGACTCAAGCCCGCCCCCACTGCTCCCCCTAGTAAGGCGCAATCACTCCTGTAGTCCCGCTCAACGCTGAACGTTCAACGCTCAACGCTGAACGTTTAATGCGCACCCCTCCGCCACCCGCTTGAGATACTCCGGCTTCAGATCTCCCACCACCACCACGGTCATAGCTTCCCTGCGCGCGGTCGCCATCTTCAGAATTGATGTAGGACTGCGCGTCCCTTGCTCTTCAGGCATGGGAAAACAAGTCCCACTGGCGCACTGCTTATTCTGCTGATTTATCTCAAACACCGAGAAGCCATGCACTCCGTCGCTATAACGCAATTGTGCCGCCGCGCTGCATCCATGTGCACAATGCAAAAGAAAACTCTCCTTGAGCTTGTATCCTTCCGGCAGATTCGCCGGCAGCACTATTTTGAAATTCGTTTTGCGCGCGAGTTCGGCCAGCCCCATCTGCTCGCCGGTCATACAGCTTTGTATCTGCCCCGTGTTTGCTGTCGGCGCAGGCCTGTCCCGTTTGGGAAGGAAAATTACGCTCAGGTATTCCGTGGAGGCCACCAGCCGCCCCGCTTCATCCAAGCGCGCCTGGCGCAAAATAATATGCGTCTCGCGGTCTATCCAGAAAACGCGCAGCAGCCGGCCCGTTGCTTTGTCCGACAGGCCTATGATCTTTGCGTCCCGGCCCGCAATCTTCTCCTGCCCCAAATATCCCGTCTTATAGCTGTCGAAAACTGCACTAGGCTGAGCCTGACCGCCGGAGTTATTCCAGGAAATCCTTGCCGCGCTCCCGCCAAAATTCGACGCGGCGGAAGGCTGATGTGTCATCCATAAAAAGCCCGCCTGTCGGCCCATCCGCAGGTTCGCCAGCCGCGGCTCCAGATATTCCACCTGCCACTCCCCATATCCCGCATAGGATACTTTTGCCAGACTGGTCAACCAGCCCCGCGGCGTCGCCAGGCTGGAGCGCGCCAGCCCCACCCGCGCCACCGCAAGATCCGCCTGCTGCGCAAGCCGCAGCTCTTTCCCCGCCAGCGCATCCTGCCGCAGCCAATACACCCTGACGCCGACCGCAAAAAGCGCCGCCGCCAAGGCCGCCAACAGTATTAAAGTGATCGGTTTCACTTTCATTTGCCCTGCCTTTGAGTCTGCTGCTCATCCACGAACATCAGCAGCCCCATGCCTACCGGATCTTCCAGACTATCCCGCGAGGCCGTGGCGGCATGTTGATGATAGAACTGCGCCGTGGCGCCGGAATTCGACGCCGCAACCGGCTCTACTTGATAGGTAATCTGGGTGGGTATGGAGGGCTGTATCTCCGGCGGCCGCGGCCGCAAAAAATGCAAGGAAAGAATCGCCGACAGTAGCAAAATGATTATGACGCCGACGGCGGAGGAAAAAGACCAGCGCAAACTCCATCTGCTGCGAACATTCGGCGCCGGGAAAAACTCTTTGCCCCGCTCCTGAATCTTCCGCCAAACCTCCGCCGGCGCTTCCATCACCTCCAACCGGCCCACCATCTCCCCCGCCGCAACCAACTCCGCCAGCAAACCTCGGCACTCCGCACACCCGCGCAAATGCCCCTCCACCTCACGCGTCAATCCCTCCCTCAAATTCTCCGCACTGTAATCAGCTAATAATAATTTCACATCACCGCATTGCATTTCATTTCACCGCTTTATCTCTCGCCCCTAGCCCCAACACTCCCAACTCTGGACGCTCAACGCTTAACGCTCAACGCTCAACGTTTTACATACTCCTCCAGCATCTTCCTTAAGTTTTCCCTCGCCCTTCCCAAACGAGATTTCACCGTTCCCTCCGAACACTTCATTATCTCCGCGATCTCCTGCACTTCTCTCCCCTCCAAATGGTGCAGAATGATCACCGCTCTATGTTCCGGGCTCAAGCTCAACAGCGCCTGCTGCACCTTTTCCGCCAACTCCCCGCTAAGTATCCTCTGTTCCGGCCCCCGCCCCGGCTCCGTTACCTCAAGATAGCTCTGCTCGCCCTCATCTCCCTGCGACCTTGCCGCATCCAAAGAGACCGTCGGCAATTTCTTGCGTTTGACATGATCCAAACACAGATTAACCGCCACCCGCCTCAGCCAACTCGCAAAAGCCTCATCGGTTTTCAGCTTTTTAAGCCCCCGAAACGCCCGCAAAAATGCCTCCGCCGTGAGGTCCGCCGCCTCCTCTCGCCCCACCATGCGATAGACCAGATTATAAATCGGCCGCTGATGCCGCTCATACAGCAGCCGCAAAGCCTCCTGGTCGCCCGCCCGCGCCCGCCCCACCAGGGCCAACGCCGCCGCCCCCTCCCTCTCTTCTTCTCCTGTTTGTAAAAGACGAATCACAGGCCTTTAGGTTCCTTTGGAATTTACCTTTTCGATTATCCGCCAACCTCGAGCGAAAAGCAAGCCAACCGCGAAAAGGGATAATACGTTGAGCGTGGAGCGTTGAGCGTGGAGCGTTGAGCGTGGAGCGTTGAGCGTGGAGCGTTGAGCGTGGAGCGTTGAGCGTGGAGCGTTGAGCGTTTCTTACGCTAAATTCGTCTCAATTTCCACCAGCGCTTGCCCCAATTCTTTCGCCATTTCGCGGTCAATGTGCCTGAGCGTTTCATATTCTTGCTGCGCCGCAGCCAGATCGCGCAATTGCTGATAGGCGATGGCCAACGAATAATGCGCCAGGGCAAAGTCCGGTCGCAGCCTGATCGCCTCCTGATAGGCGCCGGCGGCTTCCTGCCAGCACCCCAAACTGGCATAGGCCACCCCCAGGTCGCGCTGAAAAGATGGATTTTGCGGATCCAACTGCGCCGCCTGCTGCATCTCGGCAAGAGCCTCTTCATTCCGCCCCATCTCGCCATAGGCCGCGCCCAAACCATGATGCGCATCGGCAGCATCCGGCTTATAGGACAACGCTTTCTTGAAAACCTCAACCGCCTGCTCATAATGCTTGTAATGCAAATGTAAAAGCCCCAGCGCACAATGGGATGGCACATGATCCGGAGCAACATAAATCGCCATCTGAAATGCCGCGATGGCATTGCGGATATCGCCCAATTCCCAAAGCCGATTTCCTTCCAAATAGCAGCCATCGGGACTTTCTGCCATATCAGCAACAGACGTGTCAGATATTTCGATAGGCCATCCATCCACCGGCGGCTCGTCTTGGCTCATTTTATTCTCCGAAATTGGCGGCGGCGGTGTTGAAAAGGCCCGCAATTTTGCCGCCCTATTGAAACCGCCCGCCAAAGAAGGCCTTATAAATAAACTCTCTATCCGGCACTGCTCGTTTCTCGAATGCCGCAAACAGCGCTTCGTCGTCATAGGCAATCTCGCGCTGCTCAACAGATAGGGTTCCATTGTGAATCATTAACAGGCAATAGCTTGCCGTCGCGGTCTTCTGACACCCGAGGGAACCTGGATTGATATATCTTGCTTTGCCCTGCAAGTCGGAAGCAAGATGGTCATGCCCATAGAAGACGATTCCAGCCTTATGATTGACAAATGCTTCATCCAGGCCGGCAACAGTTGGCGGATAAGCTATTTGAGCGAAGGCGCACATTGAATCATCAAGCCCATAATGAACGAAAGCTACCGTTGAGCCGTTGTATTCCTGTTCAATCATATAGGGCCATTGAGCAACAACCGAGCGCGATTGCGAATCGAGTTGTGAATGTGTCCATTTATGATGTCCCACCTGGCCCGCGCTCCAAGAGGCCGGGGCGGGCCGCGGAATGCCATTCACATAATAGCCCTCATGATTGCCCGTGACGAATTGAACCTCGCGCGTATTAAGCAGCAAATCAAGGCACTCCGCCGGAAACGGGCCAATGCCCAGAAGGTCTCCCGTGTTAACGAGAAGGTCATAGCCCTCCGCCTGGATGGCCTTGAGCGCGGCCTGGAGAGCGGGCAGATTCGAATGTGCGTCGGTGATGATGGCGATTTTCATTTGCCCGTTGTCGGCTTCGCCTTTTTTGCCACGGCTACGATGGCATCCAGCTTTTCGGTAATTTCAGGATCTAGCTTCTCTTTCGGCATTAAACTGGCAAGGATATGGTATTCAGCCTTTCGCAGTTGCAATGGCAACTTGAGAGCTTGAAAGTATTTTTGAAAGAGAATATCCAGGACTTCATCTGTTGCCTTTATATCAGGAGACCAGGGATCTGGCTTATTTAATGCTCTAAAGGCACTTGTAACTTCGGAGATGGCATTGCGCATGGCATTTTTCCTGGGCTCTATTTCAGCAATTCCAAATAGATCGTCAGCTAAGTCATATATTGCATAAGCCAGAAGAACCTCCTCAGTGCAGAAGTAGTTTTCGATCTCACGACGGCGCCACATTAATTCAGTTAGTGGTCCCTCCTGCTTAAGCTCCTTTTCCAAGCGATCAAAGATTGCAATCCCCACAAGGTTATTCTTTGCCTCGCGCAAACCGTAGAAATGATCGCGAGCCTTTTCGGGAAGATTTGTCTCTACATATTTTATAAATGGTCGCTCAAGATAGTCTTTTGCTTCGTGGTTGAGAGACTTGGCGAATGCCTGCAAGATTGTCAAATCTGTAGAATTCTCTAAATACAGCACCCAGCCTGTCTCTTGAGCCTGTAAATACTGGTCAAATCCAATATCTCGTAGCGCCTTTAGCACTTGAGGGCCACGATCATCTATGCGATGAGGCTTTCCTACAAAAGCTATTACAACATCTCGGCCGACGGCTTCATTCAGCACAATCTCAGAGTGGCTGGCGACGATTACCTGAGAGCCTTGCTTCTCTGCCACATTTATGATGCGGTTATAAATCTGCCGCTGCCTAAGAATCTCAAGATGAGCATCGGGTTCGTCCAAGAGCAAGACTGTTTCAGGATTCGCGTAGAGATGCGCCAATAGAAGAAGAGTTTGCTGAAAACCCCTCCCCGAAGAGGATAGGTCAAGTTTGTTATTCGCGCGATCTCGGTATGCCATCGTAATTTCGCTTCGTTCCGCTATGTATTGGGGTTCAAGCAATTTCACCCCAAAAAGACCTTCTATATCTTGCACTAATTCCGTCCACTGATTTTGCTCTTTGTTTTCATGAATTTTGTAACAAAGGTTGCGTAGAACCTGCGCAGTCTGCCCTTGACCTATAAGAACTTCAATCTCGCCCTCTTGCTTTTCGAATTCTCTATCAGCGAGGCCGGACATGGGGGGAAGGAATGCAACACGAATATTTTGAACCTGGTCAGGCACAGCCATGCGAGCTGAATTCCCTTCATTTCGCAAGGGTCGGCAGTAGAAGGATTCCTGATTGGCGTAATCAAATTCAAGGCCGCACGACCATTCTTTTCCCTCAGTAATACCATCAGCGATTATTTCTACTCTGATATTTTGGGTAATAGGGGAAGACTTTTCATCTTTCTTATGTTGCGTTACATCGCGCACATGAAGATTACGCCATAGTAGATTAGCTTCTGGAACTGGGATAGATGACAGATCCCGCCTGTTTATGGTGATGCCCGGCCGCTTATCGGGAGATGTCTTACCCTTTCGTTTTTCATTCCATCGCCTGACACCAATGTCCCATAAGGCAATAGCCTGCAGAGCCGTTGTCTTGCCGGAATCATTTGGTCCGATAAGGACGACTGCCTTGCCAAGTTCGATGTCCACCTCGCCAAAACTCTTAAAATTGCGGATTCTAATGCGTGTCAGCATTCGAAGCAACCTTTCTAATTATGTCCTTGATATTTCAGGGAATCTCCATCCCATTAAAATCGCACCGACATCTATCACCTTAAATCAAAGGCTCCAAGCTTAGGCAATCACCATTGTATGACATTGGAGGCAGTCATACAATTTCTTTTTTACCCCCTCATCCACTTATCCACCACCACTCCCGCGGTCAGCAATATCCCCGTCGCCAGATGAATCACCACAGTCGCGGCGTTGGCGGGGGTGAGGCGGGGCAGGTCGTCATAGCGCGTTACTGCGGTTTTGACGGCGAAGATGGCGATGGGGATGGCGAGCAGCGCGATTGCGCCCAGCGGCGGCAGCAGCCCGGTGAACACGCCCACCAGAATGCTCAGGTAGGTGGCGGCCATCATGCCGGTATAGACATAGCTCGCCCGCCGGCGGCCCAGGCGCACCACCCAGTGCAGTTTATTGACGGCTTTGTCGGCGTTAAAGTCCTGGAACTGGTTGATCCACAAAATCGCCATGATGAGGAAAGCGACCGGCAGGGAGGCGATGAATGCGCTCCAGGAAAAATGCTGCACTTGCACATAATAGGCCGTCAGCACAGGCAAAACGCCGAAGTCGAGGCCGATGAAAATTTCCCCCAGGCCGCGATAGCCCAACTGCAAAGGCTTGGCGGTATAGAAAAAGCCGGACAAGCCGCCGATTACCCCGATGAGCAAAATTACCCAGCCGCGCATCCAGGCCAAATATAATCCTATCACTGCGGCGACGGCCATGCAGATGAGCGCGGCGGCAAGCACGCGCCCCGCGGCGGCTTTGCCCTGCTGGATGACGCGGCTGCCGCCCGTGAAGGGCGTGGCAAATTCGGTATTGATGTCGTCATTTCCACTGAGATGATCGTAATAATCATTGGCGAGATTCGCCGTGGCGTGGAGCAATATCAGGGCGAGCAGGCTGAGCAGCAGATAGCCCCACTGTAAATAGCCGCGGTCGTGATAGGCCAAGGCGCCGCCCACCATAATCGGCACGATCGAGCCGGTGAAAAATTCCGGCCGGCTGGCCTTAAACCAGAACCGCGCGCGCTGAAGATATTGCGGCATTGATTGTTCGACTCCAATGTGGTGGAAATTTACCTTAAGATACTATATTGCTCTGCTGCAAAGCACGTGTAGGGCGGGGGTGCCACCCCCCGCCGAGCGTTGAGTTAAAAACACATTAAACGCTTTTCCGCCAAGCTTAATAAATACCCGCAGTCTATTCAATGTGCTTTGCAACAGAGCAAACATTCACTAAAGCATATTCTAGCACAGCGCAGCCTTTTCTTGGATAGCCCAAATTTTCAACCTACTGAGGCTCGCATATTTGAGTTATGTCTTCAAAGGCTATCTTATCTCAGCAAGAATCATCCAATTTTAACCAGTCCTGCCGAGTTCAACTCAAATAAGTGGAAGCTAAGGCTTCCACGGTAAAGGCGAAAGCTAAGGCTTTCGCACTCCATGTCAGGCCTTATTTTTAAGCCATAGCAAATGTGATAAATAGGTGTTACGTGGACTGCGGAGTGCCTTAGGCACTCCGCCTTATTTGCGGAAACTCCAGCTTCCGCATGATAGGCCTATTGTATTTGAGGAAGACCATCACCCTCTTCCACGAGACTCAATAGATGCCTATCCCCGCGCTATTTCGGATACCCGACAGGTATCATATACAGCGGCGTTTCGCCCTCCGGCAGGTTCAGCGCCTTGGCGGTTAGGGCATCATCCGCCGCGCCCACGGTCACCGAGCCGAGCCCCATAGCCACCGCCTGTAGATGAATATTTTCGCCCACATGCCCCGCCTCGATGTTGACGAAACGTTCGCCCTTGCCGGCAAATCCGGTCGGCACGCGCGACTTCACCTCCACAATCACAATATCCAGCGGCGCAATTTTCACCGACTCCTGCCCCCTCGCCGCCTCGGAAAGCGCTCCCCGCAAATCCGCTTTCGACAATTGCATCAGCTTGTGTCCTTGCGGGATATAGCGGAAAAGCCCGTCCTTTTTCGCCATATATATTTCCAACGGATAGGACGCCACCGCCGACGGCGCAGTGCGCAATCCCCGCTTCTGCTCCGTAATCCCCTGGGCCGCCCAGGCCAACTGGCCCACCTGCGCCAGCGTGAGGTCTTTCTCGGCAAACTGCCGTATCGAACGCCGCTTCGCCATCGCCTCCTCAACACTCACCTGCCCCTTCAAATTCGGCCGCGGTAAGGTTATCTCATTCTCCCCTACGGTGCTGAATCGGAATCCTCCCTGTCCCCAACTCATCATTCCCAAAAGAACCACACCTGCCGCCGCCAAAACTGTAATCATCATCACCTTGAGCTTCATCATTCACCTCCATCAAGTCTGCTTTGCCCTCCTCTTTCGCAAGTCACCGGCCCATTTCCTGCCGCCAATCCCGTCATTCTGAGCTTGCGAAGCATCTCTATGTAACAACCCTATCATTCCTGACTTACGCCCCACGCCGTTTCATCTGGCTAGGCCCGAAGGGCCGCCACGGCGGCCTGCTTCGCAGGCCTAGCCGCTTCATCCTTCATAATTCATAATTACCGTTCCTCCCCCCTAGCCCCAAATCCCTGCCTTTTGAATCAAGGTTCAGACAATTTTCCGCCGTTCATCGTAGCGCCGTCCACCACGCAGTGGTGGATCGCCGAAGGCGACCGTCTCGGCGGCATTCCCTTTCAGCTGTCTGCCTTAGGCAGACGCTATAATTCCCCCCCTTCTTTGCGTTTCCTTCGCGCTCCCTGCGGCTTCCTGTCCTACGAAGCCTTGGCGAAGTAGGATGCGGTTACTGTTTTTCCTCCCTCTTCCCTCCTTCATCCTTCATCCTTCCGCCTTCATCCTTTCCCCTTGACATACCTATCCCCCCTATGCTATGATACTCTAGGTATAAAGGAGAGCTATGATGTCGGACACTAATAATCTGGCCTCAAACAGCCATATCGCGCTGCTCGTGCTCAGTCTCATAAACGAAGAGCCGATGTATGGCTATCGCATCATTAAAGAACTGGAGGCGCGCAGCAACAGCCACTTCCAGTTCAAAGAGGGCAGCCTTTATCCCGTCTTACACCAACTGGAAAAAGACGGGATGGTGAAGACCGATTGGCGCAACCAGCAGGGCAAGCCCAACCGGCGCTACTATGCCATCACCAGCAAAGGCCGCAAAGCCCTCGCCCAGGCGCGGGAGGAATTCAACGCCCACGTGAAAGCCATGAAGCTGGTTATCCAACTTGGGGGATAGAGATTGAACCGCAAAGTCGCAAAGATCGCAAAGTCAACGCAAAGAATTCCCCTGTGGCAGAATGCCACAAGAAATCTTTGCAGTTCCCACCTGCGGCGGGTGAACTTTGTGTCTTCGTGTCTTTGTGGTGAATATCTGTTCTAAATTCAGGAATTTTGACAATGCATCGGATTCGTTCAATACATAAACGCCTGCGGCTGCCCTTCTGGCACCGCGCCGATATCGAGGCCGAACTGGCGAGCCATCTGCAGGAAATCATCGCCGACCTGACCGCGCAGGGCACGGCCCGCGCCGACGCCGAAAAACTCGCCTTGCAGCGCTTCGGCGATGTGGATTCCGTCGCCGATTCCTTGCAGGAAATACATAAAAATTGGATGGGAGGTGCGACCGTGAGAAAGCGTTTGTTATGGTCGAAGATGTCTCTTATCGCAGTGGTCAGTATTCTTGCAATTGCAGTTCTCTTTGGCCGCGACATTAGAAGTTATTTGTTATCACGACCATGGCCGGCCTCCACGGAAGAAATGCAAGCATTTGTCCAACATGCCTCCCAGTCTGAATCGGATTTACATAATTCGACTCTCAGCGCCTTGGTGAAATTCCTGCAGTCTTTCTCCCCGCAACAGATAGATAGACACCAAAGAGAAGGACGACTTCTCTATTCAGAACTCACCGATGCGCAACAGGGGATGCTTCTAAGCATAGCCAAACGGGAACCCTATCTGAATGGCGTTGACGTGAAAATCTCATATGTCCAAGTAATAATGAAACCTACTCCGGAATTCGAGTGGCATTTTGTAAAAGATGGACGGGATAACAGCTATTGCTCATGTTTCATGCCGTGATACTTCGTAGCGGCGCAACCAGCAATGCGAAACACTTGCCCTTATTATTTGGAGGGGTGCCCCTCCAAGCGCGAATCCTAATCTGCGAAAATGCGCCTCAAGCGCATTAATCTGTGAAGATCTGTGGCCAAAAAAACCTCCCGCGGGATTGCAAACCCGCGGGAGGGATTCCTTTAATCTGTGAAATCTGCGTAATGCGCCAAAGGCGCACAAGTCTGCGGATTTCTTTAATGCGGACTTCTTTTAATCATGCTACAGCCGCAATGCAGACGCGACGATCTGCGCGATATCCTGATAATTGAAATCGCACAGGCGGCCTTCCTGCGACAAAGTCAGGCGCGAGGTATCGAAATAGCACACTCTGCCGACTTTGGTGGAGCCGTTTTTCAAACGCACGATAACGTGAAAAGGCTTCACCTCTCGCCAGCGACTTTCCAGCCGGCCATGAAGCAAGCCCTCGTTATCCATGCCGCTGTCATAGATTAAATTTGATGGAGGTGCCGGCCTGGACATCGCACCACCCCATTAGCGACTACCATCCCTCGGCAGTCCTTAGTAAATTAAATAATCGGAAAGAGAACGTCGGTCGCTGCCCAGGTGCATTCCTCGAAACACCACGAGTCTTATTATGCTGAAATTATAACAAAAGTATAGCACATCCTTCTATATTTGCCAACCTCTTGTGTGCCTAATATACGCCTAAGGCAAGCATTATTTTCAAATTTGTGTGCCCTTTTTGTCAATTTCTAAAATTAGATACTTGTGCATTGATAGCCTGTAACATTCACAGTTCATGAGAATGTCAGCAAACTCGGGATTGCCACCGCAGTCTGGTTGTTTATCCGCCTCTGGCGGACTGTCGCAGGAGTTCGCGAACATTATTCTCATGATTTCTGAGCTGTTGCAGCAACTCTGAACTATTTACATTCAAACGATTATTTGCTATAATCTAATAGGGTTGGGCCATGGATATTGACGCGAAAATCGAACTACTTGGCAACTCCGCCCGCTTCGACATCTGCGCCACCTCGGCCTGTATGGGGGCGAAGACCGAAGGCCGCAAACGCGCCCCCTATAACCTCCCCTCTTGGATCTATCCCGGCGTCCGTCCCGACGGCCGCCGCATCCTGCTCATGAAAGTGCTCATGTCCAATGCCTGCCGCAATGATTGCGCCTATTGCGTGAATCGCTGTGGCGGCAAGGGCAAGACCACCTCCTTTACCGCGGACGAATTGGCGAAAACCTTTCTCGATTTGAACCGCCGCGGCCTGGCGGAAGGGCTGTTTCTGAGTTCTGCCGTGGAAGGCGATCATACTATGAGCCGCATGCTGGATGCGGTGGAGATATTGCGCAACCGCGCCCGTTTCAATGGTTATATCCACCTGAAAGTTTTGCCGGGCGCAAGCTATGGCCATGTGGAACGCGCCGTGCAATTGGCCACCCGCGTTTCGGTAAATCTCGAAGCCCCTACTCCCTCACATCTGCAAAAATTCGCGCCGGACAAGGATTTTACCGAAGACCTGGTCTCCCGCATGCGCTGGATTCGGGAATGTATGGACAAGGGACATACCACCTGCCGCGGGCATACCACGCAATTTGTCGTGGGCGCCACCGGCGAATCCGACAGCGAAATTGTCAACCGCGTGTGCGATCTATACCGCGAGGTGCATATCGAGCGCGCCTATTACAGCGCCTTTCATCCCATCGCCGGCACGCCCATGGAGCATTTTCCCGCTGCGCCGCTGATGCGCGAACACCGCCTCTACCAGGTGGATTTTCTGCTGCGCCGCTATCATTGGCCGCGCGAGGATTTGATCTATCAGCCCGATGGCAATCTCTCTTTGAAAGAAGACCCGAAATACATCTGGGCCTGCCATCACCCCGAAATCTTCCCCATAGAAGTCAATCTCGCGGAACTGCACGAACTGCTGCGCATCCCGGGCATCGGCCCCATCTCCGCCCGGCGCATCGTCTCCCACCGCCGCCTCGGCCGCCTGCAGACCCTGTCGGACCTGCGCCACTTCGGCGTCGTCGCCAAACGCGCCGCCCCGTTTGTGCTGCTCAACGGCAAAGCCCAGGGAGGACCTGTAGGACAGATAAGTTTGTGGTCGTAGAGAACTGAATAGGTTATCTGGTCAGAAGGAACTGCTTGAATCTGGTCGAAATGATAAGCTATTGAAGAATTTTTATCATAAATCGATAATATTATGAATTCTCTTATATTGATCCAATTAGAAATGGTTGCAATTTTGCCGATATACAGTGCGGATAATAAGCATGGATCGCAATGAACTCACCGAACTTCACTATATTACGGACATTAGGAATATCCCTTCTATTATGAAGTTGGGTATACTCTCACATAAGCTGGCGAGCAAAATACCGCATGTTTCCGTTGCAATGGAAGAAATCCAGGAGAAGAGACGCAAAAAAGTAGTTCCTGGAGGCCGCCCTCTGCATGAATATGTTAATCTATATATTCACGCCAGAAACAAAATGTTGTATAAGAGGAAGGAGCAACATAATTCATTATGCATAATTCGCATAAGCCCAGAGGTGCTGAATATCCCTGGCTCAATAGTCGTTGATAAAAATGCTTCTAGCGCTTATGCCAGATTTTATCCGTCGCCTGAAGGCCTTATCCATCTTGACGGAGAATTAGTTTTTGCAGATAGCTGGACGCATCCGGAAGATAAGATCGCAGAATGGCGACATGGTTCGATTAGATGTGCGGAGGTATTGGTTCCCGATAAAATTCCAATTTCCTTCATCAATGGCGTTTACGTTTCGGGGATAGAGGCAAAGAGGAAGGCAGAGGACTTAGGGATACTTTGCCAGATAACAATAGATCCACAGCTTTTCTTTCTATAGGCTAAAAAATGATTAAAGTTCTGACCGGTGATATTCTTCAATCTAGCGCTCAAACCCTAGTCAACACTGTCAATTGTGTTGGCATAATGGGCAAGGGGATCGCGCTTGAATTTAAAAAGCACTTTCCTGAAATGTTCAAGGATTATGAAACGCGATGTCAACGCAATGAAGTCAAACTGGGCAGGCCTTATCTTTATAGAACACTGTTCTCGCCTTGGATACTAAATTTCCCAACCAAGGATGATTGGCGATCTGTTTCCCGATTGGAAGATATAATCAGAGGATTACAATTTCTAATAGACCACTATAAGGAATGGGGCATAACTTCCATTGCCGTTCCTCCGCTCGGTTGTGGACACGGTCAATTGGAATGGAGAATTGTAGGCCCAACTTTGCATAAGTATTTAAGTCAACTTGAGATACCTGTTGAGCTTTATGCCCCTTACGGCATACCTCATGAGGAATTGCAGCAGGAATTCTTGTCGCAACAACTTATGCCAAGCCCGAAATGGATTCAGCCTGCATGGATTGCGTTGGTTGAAATTTTAAGGCGCGTTGAAAAAGAGCCATACCACTGGCCCGTTGGGCGGACTATATTCCAGAAAATGGCTTTTGTTGCTACATATTTGGGTATTCCTACCGGTTTACAGCATGAGAAAAAAAGCTATGGTCCTTTTTCCTCACAACTCAAGCAGATCATTACCAAATTAGCTAATAATGGCCTAATCCGCGAGGAACACTTGGGGCAAATGTTTTCAATTAAAGTGGGGCCAACCTTCGGGGCTGCATCTAAGGCTTATAGAGCGGACTTATTGCAGTGGGAACCTGAGATTGAGAAAGTAGTTGATCTTTTCATGCGCTTACACACAAAACAATCCGAGCTAGTTGCGACAGTGCTTTATGCTGCAAATGAACTAAAGGAAGATGAAGAGCGGCGTCCAACAGAATTAGAAGTATTTCAACATGTCATGGCTTGGAAGGCTAAGCGTCGCCCTCCTTTAGAGGAGCATGATGTTGCAGATACTATACGAAACTTAGCAGCCTTGGGTTGGTTGAACGTAAAACCGAGTGCTGATCTTCCTGTCCCTGAGGATGAATTTACTTGCGTTTGATGTTAGCGGAATCGAAGTTGTTTTAACCAACAGCAAGCTGAATTTCTTCTTTCTGACATCCAAAAAAATTAATCCTCTCGCCCTACATCATCCCTCTCACCATCTCCACCCATTTTTTCAGCCGCGTGCGGTCGCCGCCGAGGTCGTAGAGGTCACGGAAGATGAATTCCAGGTTGCAGTTCTTCGCCGCGTTGAGGGTGTCCTGGACGTCTTTGCGCAGCAGGCCCCAGTCGGGGTTGGCGCCGCTGATGTAGGAGGGCATGGGCTTGCGGGAAAAGACATAATTTTTCCCCAGCATTTCCCCCATCTTCGGCATATCGCACCAGGGCGAAATGGACACCGCGCGAATTTGCGGGATCGCCTTGATAATCGCTTCCCAGCGGTCGTGCACCGGTTCGCAGCAGCCATAATAAACCAGACCGAAATCTTTGCTCGCCTCCGCCATGTAGGGCAGGAAGAATTCAACAAAGTGTTTCGGCGCAAACGCAACCGTCTCCTGGGAATCCATCCATACCCAAATATCTTTGAGCCGCGCCGTGCCGTTATAATCGGGTGCGGGCAGCGCGGTGGTAAATCCCGGACTGCCGGAGCCGGCTTCTGCACTGTCATTATTCAGGCCCAGCAGCTTTTCTTTCTCCATCCAGTGCAAATACGCCCTGCGGTCGTCTCGCAAATAGCTCATCAAGCGGTGCAGGGCCGCGGGTTCGTCGAACATCCACAGCATCATGTTTTCCATGCTCAATAGTTGGAAAAGTGGCGACGTAAGGCAGGCATTCATGCCCCGGCTGCCGTGCAGTTTGACCGGCAGGATATCGCCGAAGATATTTTCCAGCTTTTCCTTATGGGCAAAAGTAGCCTCGCGGTTGACCGACCAGGTGCGCGGCTTGAGTTTTTCAATATCGGCCGGCGTGCAGATGGGATTAATAAAGCGGTAGGCGATGGAAGCTTCCTGCGCGTGCCTCGATTCGATGGGCACGCCGTAATCCGTGCCTCTGATATGCCAGCCGATCTTCCAAACCGGCTCGATTACCTTATCATCGCCGACTTCTTCACTCTGGCGAATGCTCCAGCGCAAGGAGAGTTCCAGGGAGCGCATATCCTCTTCTTCGCACTGTAATGCTGCGCTGGAAATAACCTCCCAGAGATTATTCACCTCCATCAGTATCATAGGCCTCTCGGCCCGCAAATCTTTCAGCGCCGTCCACAGCCGCTTGCGTTCCGCCATTATGGGCAGGTTCGCAAGCTCCATATAACGTTTCGCCAAATCGCGCAGAATGCTCACATCTTTTGAATTTGCCATGCCAAAAATCCTCCGCGGGAATGTGCCCTCATCATAGCAGAGCGCGACAAATGCGCAAAGGCGCTCTCTTCACGCAAATGACCGCCTTCAAGCGCAAAAAAGCTGATATAATATATCGCTTGCAGGTAAAACTTAAAATTAAAAGGGGAAGGCATGTTTCATCTGGCCGTCTTCACTGATGAAGTTTCACAAGACCTTGAAAAGGCCATTAAGCTGGCCCTCGATTTTTGCCTGGAGGGCGTCGAAATTCGCTCGGTGTGGGACACGTCCCCGCAAAATCTCTCCGATGCGCAGGTAGCCGATATCAAACGCCTGCTGGAAGCCCATAATCTAAAGACTTGCTGTATTGCCGCGCCCTTTTTGAAATGCACAATTTTTAACCAGGCCGAATACGCAGAGCATTTCGAGATTTTGCGCCGCTGCATCAGTGTTGGGAAGCGGCTGGGCACAAAGCTGATGCGCGGCTTCACCTGCTGGAAGACGGAAGATACGCCGGAAGTATGGGCGGAAGTCGAACGGCTCTATCGCCAGGCGCTCCCCATCCTGGAGAGCGAAGATGCGATTATCGCGATTGAAAACGAATTCGTTACCAGCGCGGCCACGGCCGCGCTGACGGAAAAATTTCTGCGGAAATTGAACAGCCCGCGCCTGCGGGCCGTGTGGGATCCCGCCAATGAAGTCCATGCCGCGGAGGGAGAGGTCCCCTATCCAAACGGCTATAATCGGCTGAAGCCTTTTATCGCCCATGTGCATTGTAAAGACGCGGCGCGCGATGGGGCGGGCGAGGCTCGCATAACGCGCGTGGGCGACGGCGAGATTGACTGGCAAGGCCAGCTCAAAGCCCTGGCCGATGACGGCTATAATGGCTGGGTCTCCTTGGAAACCCATTGGCGGATGGAAGAGAAGGACCTTTCCGAAGAGCAAGTGCGCCTCCCCGGCGGCGGCGCCTTTTCCGAAGCCGGCGAAATGGCCTCCGGCCAATGCCTTTTCGCCCTGCAAAAACTTATGCCCGGCAAAACATCTTGAACCGCAGAGACCGCTGAGCACGCAGAGGAGCAAACATGAAAATCTCTTGCTATAGTTTAATCCTGGGGGCAGGTTATTCCGTTCCTGCGACGATCGAGATTCTCTCCCGGCTGGGATATGCCGGTGTGGAATGGCGGGTCCGGGAGGATTTTCACCTGCCTGTTGCGAATCTCGAAGAACAGGCCGAAGAAATCAAAGCGCTCTGCGCCAATGCCGGCCTGGCGATTCCCGCGCTTTGCACCTATCTCTCTCCGGGACAAACCGAGGAAGTCGGCAAAGTGCTGCGCGCGGCGGCGAAGATGGGCGCCGGCATTATCCGCTTGAACATTCCGCATTATGACGGCTCCCGCCACTATACTTCTTTGCTCGACGAGGCGCGGCGCGATCTTGCCAAACTCGAAGGCCTCTGCCGCGAAACCGGCGTCAAGGCCGGCGTGGAATTGCATATGGGCACTATCGCCCCTTCCGCCAGCGCGGGCCGCCGGCTGGTGCAGGACTTCTCGCCGGATTGGGTCGGCATTATCTTCGATCCGGGCAATATGGTCTGCGAAGGCCTGGAAAACTGGAAGATGGCGATCCAGATGCTGGGTCCCTATCTCGCCCATGTGCATGTGAAAAACGGCGGCTGGTATCATTCCGAAAAACACGGCTGGCAGTTCGCCTGGACGCCCCTGAACGACGGCCTCATCAAGTGGGAAGAGGTCATCGCCTTTCTCGCCGAAAACGATTATCAAGGCTGGCTCTCCCTGGAAGACTTCGCCGATTTGCCCATCGAGCAAAAACTGGAAGAGGATATCATCCTGCTGCGAGGGTGGATGGGGTAGTTGCCAGTTATCAGTTGCCAGTTCTCAGTTGCCAGTTATCAGTTGCCAGTTGCCAGTTGCCAGTTATCAGTTCTCAGTTACCAGATTCGGATTGGTGGGCTGCGAGAAGATCGGCGATGGCCTGGCAGGTTTCAGTTTCGATTTGTTTGAGTTCGGGGGATTGGGCGCGGGCTCTTTCGAGGGATTGGATGCGGGCGTGCTCGATAAAGTCCACGAGGGCTTTGCCGGCGGCTTTGCGGTTGCGCTGGCTGAGGGGGAGGGCGGGTTTGCCATAGAGGCCGACGGCGCGGAGGATGTGGACGGCGGCTCTTTGGCGATAGGGTGCGCCCTGGTAGCTGTCAATTTCTTCTTCGAGGACATCTATGGCATTGGTGGTGAGGCGGCGGAGGCGGTCGGCGCTGGCGGAAAGGAGGGCCTCGCGTCTGGAGTTGAGTTCGGCGATGAAGGCCGGATGATGATTGCGCCATCGGCAGATAGTTTGGCGGGAAATGGCAAGGCTTTTGGCAATCTGCGGATCGGTCTTGCCGGAAATAATGAGATCAATGGCCTTTAGCTGCTTGTCATTCAGGCCCCGGTCTATGTCGGTCTGCTCATTGGGCAAGTTCTGGAGGTCGGTGGGATTAGCTTGCTCCGATTCCTGTGGCGATGAATCGAGCAGAGCTGGCTCTTTCCCGGATTGGGCGAGAATCTTTTTGGTTAGGTCGGTCTTGGTCAAATTTATCTCCTTTTTAGGTTTGTTGAAAAAAACTTTTGAAATCAGTAACATTCAGTAACATTCAGTAACATTTAGTCGGGTTTCAGGTGTCAGGTTCCGGGGATAGGTGATTGGATTTTGGATATTCCTGGTTTGCAGGTTAATATGATACATTTGTTTGTCCTCTATATATATTATACACGGCTTGTCAAGTCCCCAGGGAGGGTAAAGGACGCGAAGAGAATGTTTTAGCAAAATAACCGATACAATATCAATTCAGGACAGATGGCAAAAATGAGGGAGATTTGACAGGCATATGGAAAATAGTGATGTGTCAGATGCGACAATTATGACAAACATGCATTTTTCTGTTGCTATAATTGGTAACAAAAGGCTAAAATGAATAAGCGGAGACGTTAAACATGTCACTCGGGATAATCGTGAAAGGGCCAGAAGGCATTGTAATTGCCTCGGAGAGTCGCCTTACCCTTGGCGCGCAACTTCAAGATGGCACGCAATTCCCAGTCAGCTATGATACTGCAACCAAAATTTTGCATTTTACTGGGAAGAAACACAGATTTGTTGGGGCAGTTACATACGGAGCTGCTACGATTGGGCCAAGATCACCGCACAGTTTTCTGCCGGAATTGGAATTGGAGGAAAAGCTAAAAACCGGAGAGCGAATGACTATAGAGGAGTATGCCAAACTACTCTCTGATTTTTTTTATTCTCGTTGGCAAGAAGTTAATCCTGCGGGATACATTGGGCCACAGATGACATTCGTTGTAGCAGGTTACAACGAGGCAAAACCATATGGTGAAATATATGTAGTGGACATTCCTTCAAATAGGGAGCCTGTGCTGAGGACCCCTGAGGGGGAATTTGGAATTGTATGGGGCGGACAAAGAGAAATTGTTGATCGTATTCTGAAAGGTTGCGATGACAAAATTCTGGCAGAAATGATGACTGCCTTGTCGCTGAATGAGGAGCAGCAAAGAAAGCTTTCGGAGATTCTTAATAAATATAGCCTGCAAATTCCTCTTGCAGTTCTTCCGTTGCAGGACTGCGTTGACCTTGCATATTTCTTTGTAAAGTCTACTATAGACGCGCAACGTCTTACAGTGACAATACGAGGCTGTGGGGGACCTGTTAACATTGCAATCATTACTCGTGAAGAAGGATTTCGGATGATCAGAGAGAATAAGATTGCTATTGAAGAGCATGGCGAATACTCCAATAGGTGGTAATGATGAACTTTACACATCAAACCGTGAGAACAACAGAATATCTGAAACTTGGGCCGGGAAGCGAAGGGATAATGGAGACCTTTCCACAGAGCTTGGCTCCATATGCGGGTTTGATGGAGTTGAGGCCCTGGAACGCGCCCAATGAGGCCGGAAGCAACACGGCTCCAACAAGGCCTTCATTGACAGATGAAGTGATTATGCAGTTAATCGAAGAAAACCGAATAGCACTTGAGAAGCTAGCAAAATATTAGGTGACTCATTATCTTTCAGTTGATGAGGTGTTAAGATTGCATGAAAAAGTAATACGGCTTCATGCTACTGAACGACAACTGATTGAGGTGCTAAATATGAACCAGCTTGAGGCGGCCGTGGGTCAACCTCAAGCTGGTTATGCTGGCACAGAGTTCTATCCAGGAATCTTTAATAAAGCAGCCGTTTTATTGAGGTGCCTAATTTTAGACCATCCTTTCTTGGATGGAAACAAACGGACTGGTCTGCTTGCAACTGCGCATTTCCTGAATATTAATGGGTACACATTGACTGTTTCGCAAGAGGAGAGAGCTAATTTTTGTATCAACATTGCAGAGCAACCAGACGCATTCAATGTTAAAACAATCGCGAAGTGGTTGGAAAGAAATTCCGCGCCATTACCACAAGCCGCGAGATTTCTGCCTTAGCCGTTAAGATTATTACTTACACCTAAATTTCAATTAGCAGCCACACATTTGCAGAAAGCTGACATATCGCGGATTGGTAGATAGCTACCAACCTAGAAAGCGGCAGCAAAATCTTCTTCACTTCATTCCAAAGATTTATGACTGCCGCACTCCAAATTGGCCTTTCGGTCATTTCCTACGTCGTTGATAGACCTCCTTCAAGGTCATGGCCAGCAGCCGGGGCAGGGCGATGAGCCGCGGAAAATCAAGGATGAAGGCTGAAGGGGGAACGAATAGTCTGAAAGTCTATCGTCCATCGTCTATCGTCCAAGGGCACGGGAGGAACTGCAAGGATGAAGGATGAATTATGAGGGATGAATAAAAAGGCCATTACTCCTCTGTTTCATCTCCTTTTTCGCCGCTGATAGACCTCCCTCAAGGTCATGGCGAGCAGCCGTGGCAGGGCGATGAGGCGGGGGATGCGTTTGGGTTGTTGGAGGGTGCGGTAGAGCCATTCGAGGCCGGCGGATTGCATCCATTTGGGGGCGCGTTGGACGCGGCCGGAGATGACGTCGAAGGAGCCGCCGACGCCGATGGCGACGGGGACATTTAGCTGTTGCATGTAGCGGGCGATCCATTTTTCCTGTTTGGGGATGCCGAAGCCGACGAAGAGGACGTCGGGGCGGGCGGCGATGATGGCGTCAATAATACAGGGCTCTTCCTGGGCGGAATAGTAGCCATGCATGCAGCCCGCGATGCGCAGGCCGGGATGGCGCTGCTGCAGAATATCGGCGGCGGCGTCCGAGACTCCCGGCGCGGCTCCCAGCAGGTAGATGCTCCAATTTTGCCGGGCGGCGCGGGCGCAGATTTTATCCACCAGGTCAACGCCGGAGACGCGCTGTTCGATGGGCAGCCCCAAAACTTTTGCCATCCAGACGACGCCCGCGCCGTCGGGGGTAACGAGGTCGGCGGCTTTGAGGATGGCGGCGAGCTCTTCATCTTTATGGGCGCGGACGATGGCGGAAGAGTCGGTGGTGGCGATCATGTGGGGAGTGCGGGTTTGCACATATTGCTCGATCTTCGCCAGCGCGCCCTCCATATCCACGGTGGTTACCGGCACTTCCAGGAAGTCTATCTTTTCCGCGGCGGCCGATTGCTCAATCAGCCGGCGGGAGAGGATGCGGGCCGCGCAATAAAAGATAATAATGCCGAAGCCGCCGAATACACCGAGCACCAGCAGTTTCACCATAAAGGTTACCTGCACGAGCAGGGCGAGCAGGAGGGCGATGGCGGAAAAATAGACCGTGATGGCGAGAAATACGGCGACACAGCGGCGGGGACTGAGGCCGCCGCGCTGGAGGGCTTCATGGAGCAGTTCCCTTCGCCTTGTCAGGGAAAAGGAGAAGCGTTTCTCCCTGCCGCCATAGACGAAAGCATAGGTGGCTTCGAGAAACGGCACCCACAAGAGCAGCAGGGGCGCGGCCAGCAGCAGGAAGGCGGTGTTTTTCAGGAAACCGACGACGGAGAGCAGCGCCAGCGCAAAACCGAGCACCCAATGACCCGCGGCGCCCTGGGGAAAATAGACCGTTGAACAATTGAGCAGGGGAGCAGTGGAGGGACGGCGGGGAGGGAGGTCGAAGGGAAATGCGCCCCAGGCGGCGCCGGCGATGGCGCAGGCGAGGGGGGCGATAAGCAAACTGCGGGAGGCGGAGACGACCAGGCTGATAATCAGGAAAGCGAGGGAGACCACGCCGACGAGGCCGCTGGTGAGGCCGGGGAGACGGCGGCAGAGGACCACGGCAAAGGTGATGGCGAGAATCCAGATGCAGGTGATGGGAATCGCCCAACTGCCAAGTTGAATATAGGAGGCCATAAAGGGCGGCTTGGCCTCCAGAATGAGAAAGCCAAGCTGGGTCGCGAGAAAGGCGATGCCCATGGCGATGAGGACCTGCATCAGGCGGGGCAATTTGAAGGCATCGGCGAGCACGCCAACGGCAAAGGCGAGGGTCAGAATCAGGACGAAATTGCCGGCCAGGGAAGTGCCTAGAAGAAGCCAGGTGGGCAGAATGATGGCAAGAGTGAGGATCAGGCCGGAGAGGACATAGATTAGCCATTTTGGCTGGCAGCGCAGGAGCGGCAGGGAGGCGAGGGCGCGCGCGCCCCCGTGGGAGATAAGAAAAGCGGCGATAAGAATAAACAAAGGCCCCATATGGCTCCTCAAAAAGATAAATAGTGCTAAATCATATGCCTTTGCCAAAGCGAAAGGAATTGCAAGAGATTCGCAGAACTATAGCATAGTTGGACTACTTTGTTGAGCAGTCCCGCAAGGAGGTAAGAGTTCACACTTGATGAGGATACTGTCATTTTGAGCAAATGATTTTTCGCGGTCTGAATCACGCCGCGAAGCATCTCATCATATTTACAGGTAAGATTTGGCTAAGCTCCTCTGGAGCCGCCATCCCGGTCTGCCTAAGGCAGACTTAGGGACTTCGCGGCCTGCGCCACAATTATGTGGCGCAGGCGCTCAGAATGACATTCTGCTCACTATCTGTGAACTATTACGCAAGGAGGGCAAAAATGCCCATCGGCCAGGATAAGGAAGTACAGCATAAAACCTGCCCATTCAAGTCCTCGGCAGCCAGCGCTCACCAGGAGGTGGGACGCTCGACATCTCCCCGGGAGATGTGTTCTCACGCTTGCGCGCTTTTCGACGAGACGGAAGCCGTCTGCGTCTTTCGCGTGATAGCGAAGCGGCTGCTCGGGCCGGATTCGGAAAAGCCCGTGTAAGCCGCCACAGGCGTAACGGAAGGCCCTTCTCCCGGCAAGTAAGTCAAAGCGAGCGGTGAATTTTTCGCGCTCCACTTGCGGGGAGATCGAGCTGGTTCCCGGCGCGGCGCGCTACAGGGCTGGGTAATTTTCACGCGCCTGGATGCACCTCGTAAGCGCCTACCTCCCCTCTTTTTCAAGCATTGTTTTGTTCCCGCCGCTCTGCTGGATAATCTGCGTTGGAGGTTTCTCCCGCGACACCATATGCAGAATATAGGCCTGCATAATTGCGATAAGTATTAACAGGCCGAGTACGACCACTATCAGCAGCGGGCTGATGCCCAGCCGATGCTCTTTTTCCTCAACCTCAGGATCTTGATTCATAGCCAGCTCTTTAGGCGCGGATTATAGGAAAATAACCGGGATATGCGGAATAAAATTATACGACAAAATTAGGGCAAGGAAGCGGCGAATCAAACTGGGTTAGCATTTTGGGGCCGCTTCCGCCCTTGCCCGAATAACTCGTTATTCGGGCAGAACAGGCGAACAGGTGAACAGTGGAGCAGTTGAAACTGCCCACAACTGCGAGCCTGTGGTCTACTGCTCAACTGCTCATTTCCTCAAATCAGTTATCGGGGCACTACACCTCCCTCAATACGGCTGGTGGAATTTCAGCCACTCAAAGAGCAGGAACTGCATTCTATCAATAAAGAGCGAGACGCGGGCCATGACGGTATTGCCGAAGATGGCGCCGAAGGCGATCATGAGCAGCCAGCGGCCGGTTTGGGCGCTGCCTTTCAGGACGGGGCGCTTGTGCTCGATGGAAAAGAAGAAATAGGACATGACGGTGATGAGGGTGATGAACATCAGCAGGTTGTTGAAGCTGAAGGTATTCAAGGTCCAGGGAGCATGCCAGATGGGTTTGATGGAGGCTTTCATTTGCGGCACGAATTCGGTAACGAATCCGGCGATGCCCAAACCGGCGCCGGTGCCGATGAAGAGCGCCATGGCCCAGCGGGCAATCCACACATGGCGTTTGCTATAGACGAAATAGAACATTACGCCGATCAGCATGGAAAAGATCCAAGACCACTTGCCTTCTTTGAAAAGGGGTATTCCCCACTGGGGAACGAGGACCTGAGTTACGGTGGTAAATATGCCATAGCCGGCGGCCAATCCGATATAGACATGCTCAAAGAAACGGAAGACCGGGTTCTCTCGATAGAGAATCGAATAGACCGCGAGCGTGCAGATTACGCCGATCCAGATAACCCATGCATCCGGGTGGTTCATGGCTGTCCCCCTTCCGCGTGAGCGTTCTTTCTGCGCCGAGCAATGAAATAGCCCGCATTGCCTACAATAATCAGCGCAATAATCAGCATGTGAGCGAAGGACTGCGCGGCCATGCGCTTGCCGGCCTTGCCGTCTTTGTAACCGGCGAGTTCTTCATATTCCGCGGCGCCCACCAGGCCGCGCATCATGCCCACCAACTGGCCGGCATCCAGATAAGGGAAGGCTTCCGGCACCATGACGCCGGTGCAGCCATAGCCGATAGGGGTGCGATAAATTCCGTAAAGGAAGCGGATATAAGTGCCGACGGTGGCGGAGCCGGTAATCTCGACAATCAGGCCGATATCCTTATGATCGCGCACATTTTTCATAAAGGGGAGCTTTGACATAGGGGTATGGTTGATATCCTCTTTCATGGTGCCGGGGATGTCCCTCGCCCAGGCGCGCACCATCTGATCGCTGCCGGTTTTGAATCCCCAGTTGACCCAGTCCACGCCATATTTGAGGCCGAATTTTTGGGCGATGGGTTCGGCGATTTGCTGGGCGAGCAGAGGGCCCTGGACGCTATTCCATCCCCACAGGGCGAATTTTTTGTGTCTTTTGGCGAGATGATAGATTAAGGCGGCGGTTTGCGGCGCGGTTTCGCCCTGGGTTCCTGCGGCCCAATTATTGGAAATGACCACGATTTTATCGGGAGGCACCTTTTCGACGGCCTCGTATAAATCGCGGGTGGGCCAGCTCACGATGATGGGCATGCTTATTTTGACGAGCAGGGGTATCGCCACGGCAATGGCCATGATTAGAAAGATCGCTCGGCGGATATAAAAGACTTTACGTTTTTCTTGCATCATACTGTGCGGTTATCGTCCCGAATAGAATATCAAGCACCATCATGGGCGAGACGCCCGTGCCACGTTTAGAATTCCTGTTCGAAGAAGGCGCCTCTTTCCAGGTAGAGCCAGAGGCGCAGGGACATGGCGAGGGCGCCGACGCCGACGCCGAAATTGACTGCGCGCAGGCCCGACATGCTGATAATGCCCAGCAGCCACATGGCAATATTTTCCGTCCTGAATCCCGATAAGGAACCTTCCGTGGGCAATCCGTGGGTGAACCACATGCCCATGGGGACTTGCCCCATCATAACGAGAAAAGCCGCCAGGACCAGCACGGTCGCTTCGCCGCTGCGCAGGCGAAAGGCGCGAAAGGCGGCGGTGGCCATATAAAAGGCCAGCAGGGAAAACATGGTCGCATCGAGGGAGACGAGCGCGCCATTAAAGAGACTCAGGTAAATCTCATGGGCGGTCTTCCCAAAGGGCGTGGTTTGTTTGCCATAAGCATCCCACAGCCCGAAGAAGGCCATCGCCAGCATCGCCACAAAGAAAGCCAGGCTGTTATACCATCCCTTTTTGAGTTTGCGGATATTTCCGCCATGCACCATAGTCAGATTTATTACCCCAAGCAAGAGGGTGAAGCCGCCAATCACCATGAAGGCTTGGCCCAGAGGTTCGAGAAAGGGAGTGAAGGGATTATTTACGGTCTTCCAACTGAAGAGATGAAGCTTGCCCGGGAAGAAAAATTCCAAGACATAGAAGAGGCCGCCGAGAAAAGTGGTTACAATGATAATCAATTTCTTTTCTCTGGAGCGCAGCTTGCCGAGCAAAAACAGCAAAAGCGCCCAGCCGATGACGGCGGCGAAAATTATAATCCATAAGAGCCAGCGATGTTTTAACATATTAGTTGTCAGTTGTCAGTTAGGGCCGGCGTTGCATCAGCCGCCCACGGTGCGTGTCAATAGTTGAATTAACGGATTTTTATCTTCAACATAAAAGAAGGCCAGGATGGTGCCGACAACGATCATCAACAATAAAATTGCTTTGGTTATATCCTGGCCAACCAGGCTTCCCAGCAAGGTCGGTTCTTGCGTGAGGTAGGCGCTGGCGGCATAGTATTCATCTCCGATGATGGTATAGTCGCAGGAGACGATGAAAAAGGGAATCTGCGTGGTGGCGGGAGTGCCGGCGACCTGGATGGCGCCGGACTCCTGACCGGCTTCGGCCAGCAACAACGATTCCGCGTAGAAGTAGCCGAAAAGGAAAGTGGAAGCGACTTTTTCGCGTATCACCAGGCCCATCATGCCGGCGGCGAAGGCAAATTGCTCGCCGGAAAGAAACCGAATATCTTCCGGGCGATGCGCTTCCGGCTTGCCTTCTTCCAGCCAGGCCTCGCGCGTCGCCTCTTCGCATACCGCCACCATCATGGCATCGGCCACCGGAACAATAAGCCTGTTTCCATAACGCGCGGCAAGCTTTGCCACATGGCTCATTACTCCCATGGCTTGCAAGGTGGGGATATCTATTCCGCCCAAGCCGACTGAGAAGAGCATGGGCCGGCCCATTTCCGTCGCCCGGCCGACGGTTTCGTCAATGGCGGACAGGCCGGGGATGCGGCGGATGAAAAGCTTGCGGCCGCGTTTGGCGGTGATGATGGTGATGACGATAGTTGCACAGATTACTATCATCAATATCAGATGAAATGTGTTTGCATGCTCAAGATTCATGGCACAGTTAGTTCAGAGTTATTAGTTCAGAGTTCAGAGTTCAAAGTTCAGAGTTCAGAGTTCAGAGTTCAGAGTTCTCAGGCTTTGCCCCTCGTCGCTCGCCGCTTACGGCGGTCTTTTCATGGGCGAGTTCTTCGATGCGCGCGATTAGCTGTTCGACTTTGTCCGGCTCATCCAGCAGATAGGCTAATCGGGAGACTTTTTCGGGGGATGCGAAGACGCCCAATAAGGGGGTGGCGAAATGCAGCCCCTGGCTGTAGAGAAAAGCGAGAGGCCGGTTCAGTTCCAGGAAAAGCACGGCGGGTGTCTCCATGCCCCGGCGCACGATGGCGGCGGCGATGGAGTCAATCAGGGAGGAATCGTCCTGATTGGGTCGTAGAGTCGCGGAACTGCAAGGATGAAGTCCGCCAGAGGCGGATTTCGCTGCGCTCAAGATGAAGGATGAAGGATGAAGAGAATTAGAGTCGCTGGATTTCTGCGACTCATCTTCTTCTCGTTTCCGATTCGAATAAAATGGAAAGTTCATTTTGATTTTTCTTCAGCCCTTGCTGTTGTTTCGGGCGGGGCGGGCCGGTATTTGCGAATGATTTCGGCGACGCGCTCCTGCTCCTCGCCTTCCACCCATAAACTAATACCACGAAATGCGGCTCTCCAACTAGAGTTTGGCAGCGGACTTAGTTTAATTCCTTGGGAACCTTTATAGCAATAGCGCACTTGGGGCCAGGGCAGATAGCGAAAAGTGAGGAAATTCCGCATATGGATGCCCTGCTCGGTCAAGCGATAATGGATGGGAAAGAGATATTCGGAGATGGCGGAGAGCAAAAGCAAAACGGCAATGCCGGCGAGCAGCGGATTGTGGGAGGAGAGCAGCACCACCAGGGAGGCAAAGAAGACGGCGGCGATAGCGAGCAGAGCGCGCCTGGGGCGGCGGCGGATAAGCCGCACGCTCCAGGAGAGGAGGATTTTTTCTTTTTCGGATGTGTTCATCATAAACTGCTAAAACCTTAACCGCATCCTACTTCGCCAAGGCTATGTAGGATATGAAGGGCAAAGTCCCTAAGCCCGCCAAGAGCGAGTTTAGCCAAATCTCATCATATTTACAGGTGAGATTTGGCTAAGCTCCTCTGGAGCCGCCATCCCGGCCCCTTTGGGGCTTAGGGACTTCGCGGCCTCCACCACAATTATGTGGCGGAGGCGCTCAGAATGACGTTCTGCTTACTATTCGTGAAGTGTTACGCTGTCCCTGTTAAAGCCCGAGTTGGGGCGCGATTTTTTGCATTTCATTCAGGCCGATGGTAATGAATTGTTCCAGGGAAAGGCCCAGTTCCTGACAGGAGGCCATCTGCTCCCGGTTGGCGCCGCGGGCGAAGGATTTTTCTTTCATACGATTCAATACGAAGGCGGCGTCTATGCCGGCCAGCTTTTTCCCCGGTGAAATCAGTGCGGCGGCGACAATCATGCCGGTGAGCGGATCTGCCGCCCAGAGCGCCTTCGCCAGCGCGGTGTCTCTGGGCGCAAGATTATTATGCGCTTTCACGGCGGCAATGATCTCTTCATCAATTCCTTGTCTTTGCAAAATCTCTTCCGCCACGAGGGTATGGCGGGACATGTCTTTGACGGTGGAATCATAATCTATATCATGCAACAGGCCGCAGAGCCGCCAGCGGGGTACGTCTTCGCCGAGAGCTTGCGCGAGGCCTTTCAAAACGACTTCCGCGGCGAGACAATGTTTTATAAGATTGGCCGTGGAGAGATGCTGTTTTAGAAGAGCGAGCGCTTCGGCGCGTTTAAGATGAAGGTAAAGTTCCTGAGCATCATCGTCTTCTTCGCCAAAGACCTGCGCGGTGAAGCAATAGATAGCGGCGCCTTCGCGCCAGGCCGATAATGGCAGTCCGGCTTTTTCGCAAGTGTGCTGCAGAAATTCTTCCCGCTCCCAGCCCCATTCTCGCGCGACCTGGGGAAGCAGAAGCCCGCGTTTCATGCCACTTTCTATGACCAGTCCATGCGTGCCGACCTTGATGGCGGAGGGATCGTCAACCTTTTCCAGGGGGGAAAGCACCGAGATCTCCAGCCTGATCTCGGGCAATTCGTCCGGGCGCGGGGATTGAAACCTGAAATCCTGAGTTGCGGCGAGCGCGCCGGCGCGTTGCACGGCCTCCCAAAGCGGTGAGGTGGGCTCGACCAGGCCGATGCAGCCCCGCAGGTCGCCCCGATTGCGAAGGGTTACAAAAGCGCCAGCGGGCTGTAGGAGGGCAGTCTCCTCAGGCGCGGAGATATTGGTTTCTTTTCGCCTGACGGCGCCTTCCACTGCGGCGCGGGCGATCCGGATAAGGGAAGCACGTTGGAGATGGTCTAACATGCGGCGGCTCCTCATGCCATTATGATGCTGGCTAATTGTAGAGACTTGGGAGGATAGTGTCCAGAGTCGCGGAACTGCAAGGATGAAAGGAGAAGGCAAAAGGCAAAAGGCAAAAGTAAAAAGGCAAAACCGGAACTGCAGGGAGGGGAAGGGCAAGGATGAAGGATGAAGAGCATTAGGGTCGCAGGGTCGCAGGGTCTCGGGGTCGGAGGTCGGGGCTTTTTCATTAATTGCGGAGGGCAAAAGAGGGACTGCTTGCTATTTGGGCGATAAAAGATACAATTTTATGCTATTTTGGAACAATCTTATGACATTGGACGGCTTGACAACAAGTCATTGCTCTCTATAATTTCTTATAGCACTTGTTCCTGTATTACAAGAGCACCAATGGGGGGCGTGGCTTAGACGCCCTTATTAGCGAAGGAGAAGCTGGTGAGCGAGAACGAAATATTTCCCCAAACGCTGTCAGGTCAAGCTGGGGGCAAAGACGGGATTCATCCGATAGACCTGGGAGAAGCGCTGGAGCGGCTGCAGCTCGGGATCGGTCCGGCGGCGCAGATGTGCGGGATTTCCATTCGCCAATTATCCTACTGGACCGACAAGGGCATCTTTTCCCGGGAGATGGGAGAAGACGGCAGGAATGCGAAAGCAGGATCCAAGAAGAAGAGCACAAACCGCTCGCGCGTGTATGATTTCCCGGCCATTGAAAAGGCCTGCCTGATAAAACAGGGGCTTGATTTTGGCTATAGTCTTGAGGCCTCGGTCGCCGAGGCGGAAGATTTTCTGAAGAAGCGAAAAGAAGATAAGAAACGGATTTATAAGTTATCGGAAATGGAGTTATCCGGTCTTTTGCAGGAGAAATCCGAGGTCTTGATGGAACTGGCAGAGCGCATCAGGAGAGGCCTGCGCACCTATCGAGTGAGCGGAGATTTGGGAAGATTGGCGGCCTCTTCCCGAGGTTTGGAAAGGCTGATTTCATTTTTCGAGGCGAATCCATACACGGTAAATACGGCCAGGCAGATCTCGCTGCGTTTGGGGCGGGATGCTGAAGAAGTAACAAAAGAGCTGAAAACTTTAGAGGAAAAACGCTTCATACAGAAAATCTCTTACCCGGGCAATGATATCTATCGTTATTTGCCGCGGCGGCGATAACCAAGCATCTTTGCGCTTTAAGATGAGCGCAAAGATGCTTGGCGTTGAACGTTGAGCGTTCAGCGTAAGGCGTAAATACTTTTGGATTTTGATACACATTTTAATATGCGTGCGGGATGAGGTTGGAGCCGGCAATAATGGGCAACATAAGTATGGTAATGAAGTTCCTCTGCCGGTCTGATGAAATAATGAGGCGGGAGAGATGAGGTTAATGAAATGCTGACGGAATTACAACGTGTCCATACCGGCATTGACGGTCTGGATGAGCTGCTCTGCGGGGGCTTTCTGATGGGAGATACGATGCTGTTGGCGGGAGCGCCCGGCACCGGCAAGACGAGCCTGGGCCTGCAGTTCTTATTCGCGGGCGCGACGCAGCATGAAGAGCCGGGATTATTTATCACCTTTGAGGAATTCCCGGAGCGCATCTATCGAGACGCGGGCAACTTCGGATGGGACCTGCCTAAACTTGAACGCGAGAACAAACTCAAGATCATCTTCACTTCGCCGGACCTGGTGCAACAGGACTTGTTGCACGAGCAGGGCATTATCGCCGAGATGATCCACGAGATCGGAGCGCGGCGAGTGGTGGTGGATTCCATCAGCCTGTTCGAATCGCATCCGGCCGTGCATGGGAATCGCCGAGAGGCGATCTATGGATTGATCAACGCGCTCAAGCGGGAAGGCCTCACCTCAGTCTTGATTCGCGAACTGCCCGCCAATGATGAAATGGGGTCTTCCGCGGAAGACTTCGTCGCGGACGGGGTGATCGTGCTGTCGCAAAAGCGCGTGGAGGGCCAGCGGGTGCGCTTTATCGAAGTGATGAAGAGCCGGGGCACGCCGCATATGCCCTATCCGGGGATGTTGATTATCGAAGAGAACGGTCTCAGCGTCCTGCCGGCGCACCGGCAGGCCTTCTACCGCTTTGAAGAAGCCATGTCCACCGGCATCTCCAAGCTGGACGATCTGCTGGGAGGCGGCATTCCCTATGGTTCCTTCTATTTGTTCGAGGTGGGTTCCGATTTTCATCAGCAGCCTTTGGAGGCGAATTTCCTGAAAGAGGGGCTGGAGGCCGGCGATGTATGGATGCAAATCGGCGCCTCCAATACGATGCGCCGCGAGTTGTGCACGCAGTTGACAGGTTTGGGGATCAGCCAGGAGATGCTGGAAGAAGCCAGCAACAGCGGCCGGATACAAATTCTGGGGCCGGTCATACCCCAGGGCGAGGAACCCGGAGCGATGAACATTGACGATGTGATAAATGCCTTGGAGAAGGCGCACCTGAATATAGATGAAACCCAGCGCGTGCGGGTGGGATTGGAGCTTTCTCCGTTGGTAATCTCCCTGGGCATGGACAATCTACTGAACCTGTTGAGCCGCATCCTGAGCATATCTCAAAATTATGGAAGTGTGGTATCAGGAATCATACAGACGGGCCTGATGCGAGAGCAGGCGATGGCACAGGTGCGTTCCTTGGCCGACGGCATTGTCCGCATCTGGATGCATGGCGATTTTAATTACCTGCAAGTAATCAAGACGGTAAATTCAGTGCGCACCCGCGTGCAGGCGATCATGGAAACGCCGGAGCCGCCGTATCTAAAGATCTTAACATAATGGCAAGCGCTGCAAGTCTGTCGTTGAGCGTTGAGCGTTCAGCGTTGAGCGTGTGATGCCGGTTGTCTGCGAAGGACTATTCCTCTATACTTAGCCGGGGGAAAGCTTCTTGGAACAGGTTGTCCATGGCAGAGGTTGAGGCAAGGCTGGAAGAGACGACTTTAATAGGCCGCTGTCAGCAGGGCGATTTGGCGGCTTTTGACGAACTGGTCAGCATTCATGCCTCCCGCGTTTTCAACCTGGCCTATCGCATGCTGGGTTCGCAGCAGGATGCAGAGGATGCGGCGCAAGAGGCTTTTCTGCGCGCCTTTTCCGCGCTGCGGCAGTTTCGCCGGGGGGCGACCTTTTCCACCTGGTTGTATCGCATCACGGTCAACACCTGCCTGGATGAATTAAAACGCCGCAAACGTCGTCCCCAGCCGTTTACCTCCGTCTATGGTGAATTCGAGGAGGAAAGCGAGAATCAGCAGGCGGCGGCCTCCCCCACGCCCTTCGACCAACAGGATCCGGAGGAACTGCTGACCCGACGTCTGGAGCAAGAGCAGGTACAGCGGGCCTTGGCCATTTTGCCGACAAACCATCGCGCAGTGGTGGTAATGTGCGATATCGAAGGACTTTCCTATGAGGAAGCGGCGGCGGCGCTAAAGACGGGGCTGGGAACGGTGAAATCACGTCTGCACCGCGCCCGTCAAAGGCTGAAGGAATTGCTGACGCGGGAGAGGGGAATGGCAAGGATGAAGGATGAAGGATGAAGGATGAAGGATGAAGGTAGACTGTAGAGTGAATTCTTTTATGCGCCAATTAGCCAGGGGGCGGTGGTATGAATGGTTCTCAGTTATCTGTTATCTTTTGTTAGTTACCAGAGGGAACAATTTAGAAAGAAGTGAAGTCATAAAGATAGAGGTAAAAGTTCACAGTTCACAGTTAAGAGTTGAGAGCGATGTAGTTGTTTCCTCTGAACTCTAAACTAATAACTTGCTCTGTTGCAAAGCACATAAAGCGGACCTTCAGGATTTATTGAGCCAGGTAGAAAAGAGTTCAAATTATCTGTAATTAGACGCTCGGCGGGGCGTGGCAACCCCGCCCTACACGTGCTTTGCAACAGAGCAACTAATAACTCTGAACTAAGCAGTTAAATATGAATTGCAAACAAGCGAAAAATTTGCTGGATGAATATCTTGACGGGCGGCTCAAGGCGGAGGTCGCCGGCGAGGTAGAGGCGCATCTGGGCGGCTGCAAAGATTGCGCGGCCGAAGTGGCGGCGCTGCGCGCGGTTCTGCAGCAGGTCGGAACTTTAGATGCTCTGCCCCTGCCGGAAGGTTTTGTCGGGCGCGTCAGTGCGGCGGCGCGCCAAAGGGCGGCGGCAAAGCCCGCGGGCGGCAAAGCCTCTGTCTGGCCGATGCTTCGCTGGCTGGCGCCGGCCTTTGGGGTGTTGCTCATCGGCCTGGTGGCGTGGTGGAATATGCCGTTCGGCGAAAAGGCGGGGCTTATCAATGATACTCCAGAGGCTAAGAAGCTTATTGAATCAATGGAGAAGATGGGCGGGGGAAAGTCGTCGCAGCGGCTAAGGATGTCGGCGATGCGCGCGGCGAGAAGAGGCAAATCCGAAAGGCGGGAGGTGGCTGGGCAGGTTATAGCTTCCGGCGAGGGAAAATTCATGAGGGCTGGAAGGGGCAGGCGGGCTTTGGTGGAGTTTCCCGCTTCAACACGACTGCCGAGTGTGGCGCAGACCGCTCCGGCTCCAACGAGTCCAGCTGCGCGAGGCGGCGTTGCCGCAGCGGCGGCAGAACCGCGAGTTGATATGGAAGAGAGCGCATTTGCAGGCAAGCCGCAGGCGGCTGCTGAAAAAGCGCCGGCTCCAAGTGCGGCGGGCCGCGCGGGCGTATCAGCCGAGCAAAAAAGAACAGAAGGTTTTGCCGGAGGGATTTCACCGGAGCAAGCTCCCAGTGGAGTCAAACGGCGCGCGGAGTATGGATCGCAATCAACCCTGCACCCAGTGGCTGGCGCTAAAGAGAAAGGCGCGGCCGCTCAGCCGCCTGACAAGCTCGCCTATAAAAGGATGTTGACTGCTGGATCGCCATCCAAGCCGGTGGTCTTGAGGGCGCGCGCAGTTGCGGGGGAGTCGAACAGGCCGCAGATAACGTTGTGGCTGGAGACGGAGCAGCCGAAGGAACGGCTTAGGGTTGCGTTATCGAAGGAGGGCGGGCAGGCTCAACAGATTTGGGAAGGAAAGCTGGTCTCACGCCGGCCGCAAGCGGTGGCTGCGCGGCAGATTGACCAGGCCGGGACCTGGTCGGTCTCTATCCAGGAAGATCTGGTACTGGCAAAAGATGAGTTGGCAACTGACATGTCGAGGAAGGCCGTGTCGAATGCGGGGATGGCGGGGCCGCCTTTGCATCATGAATATCGGTTGTTCGTGCCTGCGCGGCTATTGACAGTAGCTGAGCGGCGCATCAGCCTGCATTATAAAGCCCTGCCGTTCGAGAAGGCTTTGCGCAATTTCAGCGAAAAAGCCGGGATGGTAATTCTGGCGGAGGCCCCGCTGGACAGCCGCATTACAATGCAGCTAAAAGATGCCCCCTTAGACCGCGCGCTTAGCGCTCTCGCGGAGGCCGCGGAGATGCGGGTAGAGACTGACGGTTTGGTCAGGCGTCTCAAGCACTAAAAATTGCATGTATGTAAAGTATGCTAGAGCGCAGCATGGGCATCCTGCGCATGATTCTGGAATCAGCATCACGGGCGAGACGCCCGTGCCACGTTTAAGGCAATCTAAGGAGCAAAGCTAATGAAGCTGCTTGTTTGCGCGATCATCATTGGTATTTTACTAAGCATCGTTGCGCCGGTGGCGGCGGCGGGAGACAAGAAGCTTCCGCTGAATGAAACTCCGGATTGGCTGCTGCTTTCACAGCTCTGGAGGCGGATGAGCGCGCATTGGGCCGGCAAGACGGCCGACCGGATAGATTTCAAAGATTTGGGCCATGAAATAGATTCCTCTCTCTATTCGCTTACTCGTCTGGAAAATGCCGGCTATTTCACGCCTGCGATGAAGCTGACGCTGGAGGAATTATTCAAGGCGCGTTATAAGTTTATTGACGATTCGCGCTACCATCCTACGGCGATGATTTCCGTGATGGATTTGGATAACCAGACCTTTACGGCGCGCACGAACATTGAAATGCGGCTGGCCTGGATACTATGGCCGGAGGAAATTCCTAACCTGGAGGCGGGCGAGGTGCGGGAGAAGGCGCGCAAAGATTTGGTGCAGGAACTGGAATATCTGAGCCGCGCGGCGGCCTTGAGAGCGCAGATTGAGGCGCGCCGCGCGGAAGCAAAGAAGAAGGAAGCGGACGGCGAAAAAGTGAACTGGGACCAGTTTACCTTGGAGTCGTTGCGGCGCACACGCGAACTCAGTGACGCTTATCTGGCAAAAAAACTGAAACCCAGCAAAGAGACGCTGCAACTGCAGCGCCACGTGCTCTCGCTGACGGAGGACCCGCTGCCGCCGCATATCACCGGCGGCTAGTTGGGTCTCTTCCAGGCCACGAGATAGACGTTGCCCATCTCTTTTTCCACGGCTTTTAACTGCTCGATATCTTTGGGCTCAAGATCGGCGGGGTCTTCTTCTTTGGCATAGGCCACCACGATAACATCGTCGCCGAGTTTGCTTTCCAAGGCCTTCACCTTATCCAGATCGGCTTTACTCAACAGGGCGGGCTTTAGATTCTTTTCGTGCATTGTTTACCTCCGGCAGGATTAGCTTCGATTTAATTTCCGTTGTCTGTGATGATAGGCGGCCATGGAGGAAGCGTCAAGACGCGAGAAAGACGCGCTTGTTTCTGGCATGGACATCAGCAAACTTACGGGACAGTTTCTTGTCCGGAAAGCCGTCGAGCGCTTCATAATAGTTTTACTTATCCATTCTTACAATTTGGCGGGGCGTGGCAACCCTCCAAAGGCGGGCAAGCCCCGCCCTACACCTGCGCCGCAAGAAAGCTCTTGACTAACAAGGCAGATGCGCGGGGTTTTATCCCGCGCATCTGCATATTTATCTATTTGTTATATTTCGGCAGCGGCATATTCTACGGGCCGAAAGCAAATGCAACATCGAAGAAGATGCCGGCATTACTATCGGAATAGGGAATATTGAGATTGGTGACGCCCAGGGTTGCGGTCCATTTCGGATCGAGCTGCTTGCGAACCGCGGCGGTCCAGGCGGCGCTGGCATATTTAATGCCGGCGTTTGACAATTCCGGTTTGTATTCACCAATTACTGCCCAATCACCCTTGCCGGCCTGCACTGCCAGGGTTGGCTTCAGGAAGCTTTGTGCCGGAATCTTGAGGCTGGACCCGTCGAATTCGATGCCCCCGGAGGCGATTGCGGGGAGGAAACCCGCCAGGTCCTGACTTGTGGAAGTATAGTGATCATAGGCAATGCCCAAAGTGGTCTGAAGGCCCCAATCCCCTTCGCTCATCTTCCCCCAATCCTTATTGATTGCCAGATAGATGGAGGTAATGGCCGGTAAATCCACTTCAAGATGGGGTCCTCTGACAGCGGCCAGCGGCCCGAAAACTGTGATAAAACCCGAAGGCGCCGCTTCCATATCCGTCACCCAATTGCGATAGCTTGCGCCCAGGGCGATGGTCAAACTGGAAGCGGCATTCTCATGGATGTTTGCCTTAGCCGCGAAGGTGAAGGTGCGTGCATCGCCGACAATCTTGTGTACTTTCTGATAACCGAGGCCCACTTCAGTCCTGCCGCCAATCCCGGCCAATAGGCGAAGATTGTAGCTGTCTCCCTCGCAAGGCATTGGGATGAACAAGGGGTCGGAGAGTTCACTTTCGCCTTCTGTGGCGGCATAGGCGGCGGAAAACTGCATCTCGCCAATCTTTAACACATTCGCGTCCGGTAGCTGCACATAGCCGGAGGCAAGGTTGAGGGTTGGCGTGGCAAATGCCGCCGAGCAGCAAAAAGCCAGCAACACGATTACAGCAATTATTGACTTTCCCATGATAATTCTCCTTTGTATTCAAGTGCCTGTCTCTTATGAATACCACAGGTAGAGAACGCACTATAATAAAGCGAAGCAACGCGATAGCTCGGCGGAGGTGATCAGAAGCTATTTCATAACCTCTCTGCGATAGTAAGGTTTTGAAAAGCGCTCCGGCGGGCTTTACAGAAGCCCGCCCCCACTTGATTAATGTCTTTTGAATAATGCGCTCTGGAATCAACAGAATTTGTAGTATTGCAGTAATCGCGTCGGCATGCAATTGCGATTCTTCAGAACCGAATTTTTGTGGTATAGAACAGATGTGGTTTATTTTGCCTCCGGGAAGCGACCGTTTGGTCTATCGGCCTTCATTTCAAACTCATTTGAGCAGACATGCGCTATAATATATGCAGGACTTACGCTTTTGAGGGATACCCGCCACACCTGGGACAGCCACCCGCGAAGGCCGAGCCGGTCGCGAAAAATCATCCCTTTTGAAAAGGCCTTACTGCGAAAGCGGGACAAATGCAGGGGGTGGCAGTCCCGAAGGGGAGCATTTTGCCTGAGAAACGTAAGTCCTGATGTGGTATGAATTTTGCGTGTTTCCTATGTGAAAGTGAGGACTGTAATGAGACAAAGGCATTTATGTTCGGCGGCGCTGGGTTTGGTTGTGGCCCTGCTACTGGCTTCCGCGGCACTTGTTCAGGCTCAAATACAGGGCCCGTATGTGCCGGGGGAAGTATTGGTGAAGTTTCGCGCGGGGATGACCGGACCCGGAATTGAAAGAGCGAAAAGCAGGCATGGGGCGAGGGAGGCCGGCTCGATTGAAGGCTTGCAGGTCAAAAAGCTTAAGGTGCGCACGGCTTCCATAGAAAAGACGCTGGCAAAGCTAAAGGCCGATCCGGAGGTGCTTTATGCGGAACCGAATTATATTGTAAGCGCGCTGGCGATAACGCCCGATGATCCCTATTTTAGCGGCAGTTATACCGGCGCGTTTATGACCGGCAGCCAATGGGGGCCGCAAATGATTCAAGCGCCCGAAGCCTGGGGCATTACCCAGGGGCTGGCGAGCGTCATTATCGCCATTAACGATACCGGAGTGGATGGCAGCCATCCTGATTTGGCCGGCAAACTGGCGGCGGGAACGAGCTTTATCGCAGGCCAGTCGGAACTCGCCGACGGCTTTGGCCATGGCACCCATGTGGCGGGCATTGCCGCGGCGGCCACGAATAACAGCACGGGCATTGCGGGGCTGGGCTGGAATTGCAAGATCATGCCGATAAAGGTGCTCGATAATGCCAGCGGCTCCGGTACAAATTTCCAGGTTGCGCAGGGAGTCATGTGGGCGGCGGACCACGGCGCCAAGGTCATCAACATGTCCTATGGCGGGACCGCCTATTCGCAGACCGAGCAGGATGCCATCAACTATGCTTATGGCTTGGGGTGTGTGATGGTAGGGGCGGCCGGGAACGGCGGCAATAGCGCGATCAATTATCCCGGGGGATGCAATTATGTGATGGGCATTGGCGCGACCACGGCGACGGACGGGCGGGCTTCTTTTTCGACCTATGGCCGTCATGTGGCCTTCGGCGCGCCGGGAGCAGGCATCCTTTCGCTCTTGCCGACTTACGACAGCTATCTTTCAACTCGCAGCGGCTACAATACGAGCTATGATTTTCTCAGCGGGACTTCGATGTCCACGCCCCATGCGGCGGGCGCGGCGGCGCTGTACCTGTCCTATGCAACCACCGCCACGGCTTTGGAAGTGCGCCAGGCGCTGGAGAAATCCGCCGACGCCATTGGAGCCTATTCAAACTGGAATAAGTATTTGGGTTACGGGCGGTTGAATATCTATAAGGCGCTGCAAGGCGAGTATGGCAGCGGCCGCAGCACCACGAGCGGCAGTATCGTGGGACAGATAACCTATCTTGGGAGCGCGGTTAACAGCGCAAGTCTTACGCTGCTTCGCAACGGCCGATCGGTAAGCAAACTGAAGACCGATAAATCGGGATGTTATCGCTTTGCCAATATTGCGGCCGGCAGCGGTTATAGTTTGAAGGTGGTAGTGAGATCGCTGCAGCGCACGGTTACAATTAGCGATATAACCGTGCCGGCGGCGTGCGACGCGCAGGTGGATGGGGCGATGTAGAAGAAAGGATGAAGTCCGCCGTCGCCAAGGCTAAGGCGGATTTCGCTGCGCTCAAGATGAAGGAGGAAGCCCGCCGAAGGCGGGACACAAAGGAGAAGGTACTGCCGAAGACCCTCCCGCCGGCCTGCCCGCCTAAGATGTGTGGCTGGTTTCCGACCTGCGGGAGGTTTGCATTTCTATTAGTCCATGTCAATGATTGGCAATAGCCCTGATGATATGGCATATAAAGCTGATTCAAATTCGATAATATACAGATGGAGGGAGTGTTACAGATGAGAAAGCTAATGGTGATACTGATTATTGGAGCCATGGCGGCGGGTGTTGCGCTTGCTGCAAGCGTCAGACCCAATCTAAGGCTGCAGTCCGAGAACGAAATGAAGCCGCTGGTAACCATAAAGCCGACAGAGATGAATGCGCCGGCCTTCAACATAATGACCGTGGCGCAACTCAAGGCGGACACGACGGTGAAGAAGTTGGAGGTTGGCGTCAAAGCCGCCGCGCCGGTAAGCGGCGCGCTAAAGGCGGTCAAAGTTGTTTCTATGGATCCGTCCCTGAATTACTCCTTGGGCAAAGGCGTGGTGCTGGATGCCGCGCATATGCAGGATGAAAAAACTTTTTCCTGGCTGCGCTTGCATGGCGTGCAGTTGGATGAGGGCTTGCGGAAGAGCATTGTCGCGGGCAATAATACTTTCGTGCGGCAATGGATCCCGCCCAAGACAGCAACGGGCTACCAGGGCATCGTGGCGGGATTCTACCACCTGCCGGCCGGCAAGCATACCTACATACTGACCATCGGCACAACCGCCAATCCGAAATATATGGGAGTTACGATTCAGGGCAATCCGCCGATCTTCCTGCCGCCGGCGTATCTCCAACAAGGGCCCGGTTTTTGGGAAGTGCGCACGGGCTTTGTGGGCGATTTCGGCAGCTCCCTGGAATTAAACGTCGCCTTCTGGTATAACCAGAGCGGAAGTACCGGCTATATCGAGACCATGTTTAATCATCTCCAGTTGGCTGTGGTAGATTGAAGAAAGTATGAATTATGAAGGATGAAGGATGAAGCCCGAGATAGGCGGATTTCGCTACGCTCAAGATGAAGCATGAATCTAGGGCCGGTTCATTCTTGAAGAATATGGGAAGCGGCTCAAGTACCTTTGAGTCCGCAGACTGCTTGTGGGGTAAAGAAAGATGAATTGCATTCGTTGTCGAACAGAGGGCAAAACGCCGATTGTAACTTTAGAGAACCTATCATAACCTACCCAATGGCATCATTCACTTGCAGGCAGAGGAGCATTTTACTGACCTCCAGACTATATCAAAACCCTGTGGCAAGGGTTTTGATATAGTCTCTTAAGCAGCACCACTAAAACGAAGGAGCCGGTTCGGTCATTTAGCGATGAATCGGGCAAGCAGCATACCCATGATCCGAATGTGACCACGGAGTATTATTTTTGCAGCAATGGCCACTACTGGACGGAGAATAAATGGCAAAGCGGCTGGTGCGGCTGGTCGGTGGGTAAGAAGGAAATGGCTAAGTTGGGAGGGAGGAGGGCGTAAATCCTCCCTTATAGCTGCCGGCGAGACGCCGGCGCTACGAACTGCGTTATCGAAATATGTGTTCCTTGCAGCGCCGTCCGCCACGCAGTGGCGGATCGCCGGAGGCGACCGTCT
>Ga0315288_10000521_pt1 | contig 48354 bp, 37 predicted proteins | sample YL17G11_20_MG_FD_203454 | JGI IMG/M metagenome (GOLD analysis project Ga0315288, IMG submission 203454) | Sediment microbial communities from Yellowstone Lake, YNP, Wyoming, USA - YL17G11_20 | ecosystem: Environmental > Aquatic > Freshwater > Lake > Sediment | place: USA: Wyoming | collected... | reverse complement strand
GCTCTCATCGACAACCAGGAGCTTCTCGATGCGGTGCTCGTGCAGCTCCAGCTTGGCCTGCTCGAGTGTCGTCCCCGGGGGAACGGTGACGAGGTTCTGCTTCGTCATCAGGTCGGACACCGGGCGCTCCACGTTCGTCTCGAACCGCAGGTCGCGGTTCGTGAGGATGCCGACCAGCCTTCCGGATGGATCCGTGATGGGCACGCCGCTGATCCGGTAGCGTGCCATCAGCGTCAGGGCTTCCTGCACTCTCGCGTCGGGCGGCAGGGTGATGGGGTTGGAGATCATGCCGCTCTCGGACCGTTTGACCCGGTCCACCTCGTCGGCCTGGCGCTCGATCGGCATGTTCTTGTGGATGACGCCGATGCCCCCTTCCTGGGCCAGCGCGATGGCGAGACGCGACTCGGTCACGGTGTCCATGGCAGCGCTGAGGATCGGAATGTTGACGCAGATCGTCCGCGTCAGACGTGACCGGATGTCGGCATCCTTCGGGACAACCCCTGACCGACCGGGCACCAGCATTACATCGTCGTAGGAGAGTGCCATATCAGGCAGCACCGTCATAGGTCTGTCGCCTCCTCACTCTCCCAGGCCTTCTCGATGAACTCGGCGTGCAACGCTCGGATCGCCGGCTGCACGCTCTCTTCGCCGACCAGGCACGAGAGGGAGAGCTTTGAGTCCGCTGTCTGCAACGGCCGAACACCTGCCTTGCGAAGGCAGTCCGCCATGCGCCACACGACGCCCACGCTCGTCTGTAGCCCCCGGCCGACGAGAGACACCGCGCGCGTGTCCTCGCCGATGGTCACCGGCACCACGACGGTCGCGAAGTCCGGGCCCGCCTCGCTCAGGATCTGCTTCTGGGCCGAGAACGTCGGCGTGCCATCGCCGGTGGATATGAGGTAGAACCGTGTAAGCGTCGCGCCGGGCCGCCGCACCGGCACCACGACGGCATTGAGCACCGCTTTCAGCTCCCGGACGCGATCCTTGTCCACGACGAAGGCCACCGACGTCTCTGTTCCGGAGACGAAGTAGATGGGTACTCCCGCTGTCGCCAAAAGGCGGAACACCTGCAGCGCGACATGGGCGCGGTCCATCTCGTTGAGCACGGGAAGCGACACGTGGGCGCAGGGGCCGGTGTTGGTCACACCGGTGACCTCCGAGACGGTCCCCCCCATGGAGTCCTCACTAGTTACCAGGGTACCCGGCGCGCCACTCTCGGTGGATCGGACATAGAGTGGGATACCGTAGTCCATCGCGATCTCCGCGGCTCGCGGATGGAGCACCTTGGCGCCGAGGTGGGCCATCTCGCACACCTCGCGGTACGTGACGGCGCGGAGAGTGCGCGCCGTGGGTACCGCGCGCGGGTCGGCGGTCATCACGCCGTCGACGTCCGTGAAGACCTCGACGGCTCGCGCGCCGACTGCCGCGCCGATCGCGGAGGCCGTGGTGTCGCTGCCACCACGCCCCAGCGTCGTGATGGCGCCGTGGGCATCGCCGGCTTCGGGCTCGGTCACTCCCTGGAACCCTGCCACGACCGGGATCTTGCCCTGCCGTGCGCAGTCCACGATGCAGCAGGGGTCGATATGCAGAATCCGGCTGCCGCCGAAGCGGTAGTCCGTGAAGATGCCCGCCTGGCCACCGGTCAACGCGATCGTGTCGATGCCCGTTGTCGCCCGGATGCTCGTCGCCATGATGACTGTGGAGATGATCTCGCCGCAGGCCATGATGAGGTCCAGCTCGCGCGGCTGGATGTCGGGGTCGGTCTTGCGCGCGAGGTCGATGAGCGTGTCCGTTGCGTAGGGCGCTCCATAGCGCCCCATGGCCGAGACGACCACCACGGGACGAAGGCCGGCCTTCGCCGCCTCCAGGACCCGCCGAATGGCGTGGCGTCGGATCTCCTCGTCCGCCACGGACGTTCCCCCGAACTTCTGTACGACGATGTCGGAGGCCATGGTCTCCTGTCATCCTTCCCACTCGTCGCGCACGTCCGGTAGGTCCGGTTCGGGCCTGGGTGTTAAGCGTTGTGTATTCGGCGTGCGCGCGAGGAATCCTCTGCGATCCGCGCTATGCGGTACCCTCGGCTGCAGTGGCCAGCGCGGCCAACATGCCTTCGCAGTTGGCCTTCATGAGCTTCGCAACGACCGACCGGATCAGTGACCCGACAAGGGGCACATGGAGCTCGAACTCGATGGCGAGCTCGGCTGCAGTCGCCCCGTCCTCCTCGGCGAAGCGCCATGAGCCCTGGTAGACCGTGAAGTCACCCTCGGTCTGCTCGAAGACGCACGTTCGGTCGTCGTCGTTCCATTCGTCCCGCTCTTCCCACTTCAGCTTCCGGTTGAACTGGCGGATGATCCCGACCCAACGTGTGACCGTGCGGTTGCCCTCGCGCGAGAGCACTTCCACGCTCTCCACATCGGGCATGATCTCGGGGAACCTCTCGACATCCTTTGCGAGGGAGTAGACCACACTGACGGGTGCCTGGATCCGGCGCCCGACCTTCACGATGGGCACGCTGAGCCTTCCTCTCCGCCGCTCAGTGCGCGCGCCACGACGACCGATGGGGCGAGAGTGAACCACTCCGCGAACGTCCGAAGGTCCATCTCGGCATAGCGTTGCATGATGCGCGGGCCATCGACCAGAACGCGTTCGATCCGCCCCAACGGACATGGCATGAACTCGACATGCCCCAGGAGCCGACACACGAGCGGCCGCACCGGGTAGACGGCACACCGGCGACCGGACATATCGTAGAGTATACAGAAGCGCTCGCAGATTCCGTCTGCGATCTGGAAGGTCTTGTCCTCTGTCAGCACACGACGGAGGGTGGCAGGGGGTATGTCGCGCTCGATGTAGCCGCGGATGGCTCGCCATTCGCAGGCCGCGATCCTAATGGCGCCGCTGCAGCGGATCGCGCATTCGTGGCAGCCTTCACAGTGACGCGCCGTGGGGATGGACGCGTATATCGCGAGCAGCTCCTGCTCCGTCATGGCGCAAGCCTAGAAGACGACCTTCCCGGAGAAGGTGCCCACGAGTGTGCGGCCGCTCTCCGTTCGGGCCTCGATGGACCCCGTCGCCCGGGTCGGGTCATCGGGTGAGACCTCGATGATGAACGACCCAGACCCCTCGACCAACGGATCCTCGAAGCTGCCCGCGACCAGGCTGAAGTCCAGGACGTGCCCGGTGAAGTCCGTCGTGTATCCGCCGATGCCCGAGGTGAAGCCGGGGAAGTAGTCGACGGCGTGCTCCGGTCGGCTCCAGGTGCCGGTGAACGTGGGCCCCGTCCCCAGGCCCGCGCCGCGGATCTGCCAGAGCTCCGTCTCGTTGTGCATCACCAGCGTTACGGCCGTTGTGGCCGGCTGGAGGGGCTGCGACGCCGCGAACACGTCGATGAACGCGAGGCCGTTCAGTCCGGAGAAGGTGAGCTGCCGTGCACTGACCTCGGCGTCGTCCGTGCGGCCCGGGATGAAGCTACCCTCGAAGGTCTCGAGGTGGATCCCGATCTGGTCGAGCAACAGCGGCACCCCGCCGCCGGTGCCGTCATCCGAAGTGGGGCCGCACTCGAAGCTGCCGATCAGCCGTCGCCCGGTGCCCGAAGTGGCGCTCACCGTACCCGCCATCGTGCTGCCCGCCCCCAGGCCTCCGGCGAACGTTACGACGATCGAGGCGTCCCCGTCGTCGATGCCGTCTTCGATGCCCAGCACGTTCAGGTCGCCGCTCTCCACGGACCCGGAGAACTCCGTCGTGTAGCCACCATAGGGCGTCGTGCCGCCATCAAGGAGCGGGACCAGGGCCAGGAAGTCCGCATTCAGGCTGTCGCCCGACACGGTATCGCCGACGATCTCTCCGCAGACCTGCACTAGCCACAGCTCGTTGTCATCATGGATAACGAAGACCACACGCCCGACGGTGGGTTGGCCATCCTCACCGAATACGTCGACGGTGACCCGAGCAGGCGGCGTCTCGCCCCCGCCGAAGTTGCCCGTCCAGGTCGTCACGCCGGCTTCGTACGATGCCATGAGAGGCAGCGGGTAGCTGTCATCGCCTGAGGTGAGGGGCGTCAGACGAAGGATGGACTGGGTGGTCGTCCCGCGGGTGATGGATACCGTCTGCTGCCCGAACGCGAGAGGATTCCCCTCCCCGTCCCTCGCCACCGCGGTCACCTGGTGGCCGCTACCGACCGGAACGGGTATGGCGATAGCGGCCTGTGTGCCAGTGATGCTCGGCCGCGTGACCTGTCGCTTGATCTCGAAATCGCCGGCATCGCTGGTTCCGCGAACCGCGAGGTCCACAACGTCCGTGAACCCGGGCAGCGCCCGCGGCGAGGCCAGGTTGGGAGGCCATGTGAAGGTGATCGAGAGCGACCCGATGTTGTCGCCATCATCCGGGCCGGGCTCGACGTCGATCCCACCACTCTGGCAGCCGTACAAGGCCACCGTGGCCAGTCCCAGGCCGATGGCCAAAGCCCTGGTCCACTGTCGGATCCGCCCCACGGGCACTCGGCCGCCCTTCCTCGGGCCCAACTGCCAGGCCCAACGGTACTCCTACGATATACGACGCCAATCCGCAAGCCTTGTACTCTACCTTTTCGCAACTGATGTAGACACCGGCGCCCCAGGGGACTCCGGCAGGGCTGCAGGAGCAGCGCCCCGAACCCTCAGCACTATGGGAGGCGAGACATTGCGGACGACTCATGAGACCCATACTGCCGCGGAGCATCACCCGGACCGTTGGAGCAAGGACCTGATCGGCACGGAAGAGGTTCCGGCCAGCAACGGCTTCAACCTGGGCATCGCAGAGTACCACGCCACCGATTTCAGCCAAGTCCAGGTCCACGCCGATCAGGAGGCGCTCTACGTGCTCTCCGGCCAGGGGGAGATCCAACTCGATGGACAGGTGTACCCGCTCTCGCCCGGTACGGCCATATACGTCGGCCCGGGTGTCGCCCACTCGACCCGGCGGACAACGCCCGCGCCTGTACGGCTGGTGTACACTCACGGTGCGGTGTGAAGTCCCAGACGCCGTGGGGGCGGTATGGGGAGGGATCGCACATGCTTCGGTCGGTGCCGCCCATGCTGCGAAAGGAAAGAGCGCCCATGCGACTCGCCCTGCTCATGGTCCTCGCGCTTCCCCTGCCGCTCTCAGCACAACAGATGATCGACCTCCTGGATGAGCCCACTCGTTGGTCGCCATCGATAGACCGGGGTGGGACAAAGGTGGAGGTGTCCACATCGGCCGAGGCGCGTCTTTCGGTGACCGTCCGGACCGACGGGGACGCTCAGGAGGACTATCCCAAGGTCGTTCGCGCCTTTGAGCCTGCGGGCGACTGGCGGGACTACGCACGACTGCGCACGCGCGTCCGCGTCACGTGCGATGACCCCGACGTCCGCGAGCGCCCCTTCTCCCTGGTCATCTACGACCGGAACACCCTCCGCGAGGATCTCCCGGATCGGCCGATGACCCAGCAGGTGATCGGGCACTCCGCCCCGGTTGGCGATTGGGTCGAGATCAGCGACTGGCTGCTAGACATCCATAGGGCCGCGGTGCCCACGCTCGCGATCTACCTCTACGAGCAGCCGGCTTCGCGCCCGCTCGAATGCCGATGGGAGTTCGCCGAACTGACGCTTGAGGGCTTCGGCGAAGAGGCGGCCGTTCTCGATATGGAGCCGTTCACGTCCGAGCAACTGGAACGCCCCGTGGAGCGAGTCGCGGAACGCGTCGCGACCGGCGACGGAATGTCCATCGGCATCAGCCCGAGCGGCGCCATCTCGGAGATAGCGCTGGATGGCGCGACCGCCGCGAATGCCGACGGGCATCTGACCGGGCTCCTGGTGCGGGATGTGGCCGCCGGTAGTGCTCCGACCCCGGTCGGTGGCCGCGTCTCCGTGGATGGCGCCGCAGTGCAGCAGGTTGGCGAAGTCGAACCACTGGCGTTGGCAGTCGAGGCGACCTACGAGGCGAAGGGCGACACTATCGAGGTGTCCGGCGTTCTTCGCGACCTGAGGAATGAGGACCGCGCGGTGACGCTCTACCTGGCGCTCCCGGTTGGTGACGCGGACTGGCGCTGGTGGGACGGGATGAGTCGGTCGCGGACACGCGCCGACGCTGAGGGCTCTTTCGGCGAGCTTGCCGACCTCGAGGGGGGCATGGGCTACGGCCTGCACGGCACACACTCCCGCTATCCACTGGGTGCGATCAGCGCGCCGGGGATCGGCGGGCTCACGCTGGCGGTGCGCATGGACGAGCCTGTCGGGCATCGGATCGTCTACAACGCGCGGCTCGGCCTGCTGTTCATTGCCATGGACTTCGGCCTCGTGCCGGAGAGGACCAACGAGGGACGTCCCCTGTCGGAGGTGCCCTTCCGAGCCGTCATCTACCGGCATGACCCCGCTTGGGGGTTCCGCTCCGCGCTCCAGCGCTACTATGGCCTGTTCCCCGAGTTCTTCACGAAGCGTGCGCCCAGTGAGGGTGGATGGTACGTCTGGGGCAACATGGCGGACACGCCCGGTGCGCTGGAGGCCGGATTCGGGTTCCACTGGGGCCCGTCCGGTGATGATGCGGTCCGGTGGGATGATGAGCACGGGGTGCTCTCGGTGCTCTACATCGAGCCCGAGCTGTTCCAGCTCACCATGGGGGATCTCGATCGCGCCCCAAGGCCGGACGAGGCGCTCGAGCGGCTTACACGACTGGCGGCGGGGGACCCGGGCGAACTCGAGCGGTTCAAGAAGCTCTCGTACTCCAGCAGCTACGTCCCCGCGCCATGGGTACAGCAGCATTCCATGGACGAGGCCGTTCAGGCTGTGGCGCGGGCAGCGGTGGCCAGCATGACCTACCGCCAAGGTGGGCCCGAGGTGAACGCCGGGCAGTATCCGTGGATGGGTGAGAGCAAGTGGGGCATGATGTTCGCCTGTAACCTTGACCCGGAGATCCCAGACGGCAAGGGGTGGTTCGCGCGCAGCGTCTACATCGCCCCGGCCCTGAAGGCTGCGGATGAAGCCGGGGTCCACTACGACGGTGTCGCACTGGACTCGTTCGGCGGCTATGCGCAGTTCCTCCGCGCCAACGAGCGGCGGGAGCACTTCCAGTATGCGGACACGCCGCTCAGCTTCACTGCGACCACGCATCGGCCCGCGATCGTGGCGGCGTTCTCGTCCATCGAGTGGCTTCGGGAGCTGGCCGCAGACACCCACGCGGACGGGCGGATCCTCATGGCCAACTGCTCGTGGTACATCACGCCGGGCTGGCTCACGTTCGCTGCGCCCTACCTCGACGTTTTCGGGGCGGAAGCCACTCGCTTCGTGGATCCCGACTTCATCCGGGCCATCGCCCGTACAAAGCCCTGTACCGACCTGCCCTATGAGCCGCGGCCCGAGTGGGAAGTGCCTTGGCACCTGTTGCACGCGATCTACCCCGGCCACGGGAACGACCTTGCGGCCATGGCGCGCATCACTCCGGCGCTCCATGCGCTCGCGCAGGCCGGATGGGAGCCGATGACTCACGCGCGCGTCACACCCGAGGACCTGAGGATCGAGCGGTACGGGGTCGGTGACGGCCTCTACCTCGTGGTCCACAACCCGCGGAACGAGGAGGTCCAAGCCGTCGTCTCTACAGACCTTCGTGCCCTCGGCATCGACAGCATCCGCACCGCGGCGGGCGTGCTGGGCGAGGCCGTGGCGGTCGAGGGAGATCGGCTGCTGCTCACCATGGGCGCCCAGGCCACAGTCGCCATCGCGGCCAACGGCGACTAGGCCGTCACGCGGCGGGCTCGAGCGTGCTGGACAGGATCCGGATATCCGTGTGCCGCGCCAGGTCGATGTCCCGGAGGTGCTGGTACCGTACCCCCTTCCACGTCCCGGTCAGGCGTACGATGGGGCGCAGGGGGTTCGCGTGCGGGACGGCCACAACCACCGCGAGATCCCCGGTGTCGAGCATCACGGTGATGCCGGGGGGGTAGATGGCGATGCGGTGCGCCAGGGCGCGTGCCAGCTCGGCATCGAACTGGTCGCTGTGGGCCAGGATATGGGATATGGCCTGGTCCGGCGCCATGGCTGCGCGATGGGGCCGGTCCGAAGTGAGGGCGTCATAGACGTCGCAGATGGCGCCGATCCGGCCGAACTGGGGGATATCATCGCCCCTCGCCCCGCGCGGGTAGCCGCTGCCGTCCAGCCGCTCGTGATGGAAGAGCGCGATGGAGCGCGCCAGAGGACTGGACTGGAGCGCGTCCTTGAGCATGTCGAAACCATGTCGTGCGTGCTCCTGCGTCTCTCGGTACTCCTCATCCGAGAATGTGTGCTCCGCGGTCAGCAACTCCTCTCGCAGGTCGCGAGTGCCCACATCTCGCACGAGCATCCCCTGGGCCAGGTTGAGGAGCTGAGCGTCCCCGTACTTCAGCGAGCGTCCGACCAGGACGGCCAGCATCGCGCCCCACACCGAGTGGCCGACAATGTAGGCGTTGAGCGGGCGAACGTCCACCGCCGTCAGGAGGCCGGCGCCGTTCTGCTTCACCTCGCGCACCAGGAGTCGCGCCGCATCGCGAAGCGTAGTGGCGCGAAGCTCCTGGGATAGGGCTTGGTAGGTCTGCTGGAGCAGGTCCGTATATGCCTCGGGCCCAAGGATGGGATCGACCTCGACATCGGCCATCTCCGCATCGACAACGTAGAGCCGGGAGATGCGCATGTCCTGGATGAGGCGCTTCGTTGCGGTGTCCACGAACTGCCCGCTCGGGACCAGCGTCTGCCCGTCCGCGTCCAGGATCGGGCGCGCGATCTGCCCGCCGATCCGCAAGTTGCCGACACCGACCAAGCGCAAGCCGCCCCCTCCTCATCGCGCGCTGGCGCTCTCAGGCTACCTCGGCGCACGCGCCTACCGAGTTCGCGACACGTGGTAGACCACCTGCATCAGCACGGAGGGGGACGGGGACTTGGCAGCGGGTTCAGCGCTGGTACCCGAGGCATCTCTCCGGCACCGTCGGCGCGCCCTCTCGGAGCCACTCCAGGATGCCATCCTCGTGTGGGTCGGCCCATACGAGCCGACTCAGCTCGGGCACGTCCGTCGCCGCTCGATGGAAGTGGCGCCGGGCGTGGCCGTCGCAGGAAACGATCAGCCCGTCCGACTGCAGCGCCGCGAGGATGAGGTGCCAGTCTTTCGCCATGATGGCGCGCTCGTTGCGGGTGGGGGCCGTCGCAAGTACCCGCTCCCGCAATGCTGCATCATGGCGCAGGACGACCGGCTCAACCTTGCCCATGCTCCACATGTAAACATACCATTCGCGGGCTTCCGCCGAGGAGTGCCTCCGCCACTCGTCCTGCAGCTCAGCCGGCACCGCCACGCGGTGACAGATGGCAAACACTGCCTTCAGAAACGCCACCCTCCGGGCTCCGCTCGCGCTGGGCGTTCCCGGATCCCCGGCTCCGTGAAGCACGTCGGCGTCAATGACCAGGCGCCGCCGTACAGGGGCGCTCACGCCGACGCCTCCTGCATCGCTTTCTCCGCTGCAGTGACGTAGCGTTCGGCCGCCTCGAGCTGTACCTCGGCGAAGTCCTCTGGCCAGTCCCCGAAACGGCCGGCCCTGTCCAACTCGGCCGATGTCACCTGGGTGACGCCGTCGTCATCGCGCGAGAACCAATGGAGGACTACGTCCTCCCGGGGCATCGCCCCCTCCGCGACTGCTGTCTGTATGGCCCGGATCAGGAGGGAGCTGTGGGTCTCGGCGATGACCCTCAGCCCTCGCGTCGCCGCGTCGGCGAGTAGTCTGGCGAGGCCGTCGTGCGCCCGCGGGTGCAGGTGGATCTCCGGCTGTTCGATGTAGACGGTGTCGCCGCGTGTAGCAGCTACAAGCGCCACGATGACCGGCAGGACCTGCGACACACCAGACCCAACGTCTGCGATGTTCACAAGATCACGCGCGCCACCCCGCCGCGCCTTTGGCAATCGCCCCACCAGGAGCTCGATGCTTGTGTCGCTGACGCGCCGAGCATCCACCTTCCATGTCAGGCCGAGCCTAGAGGCCCATCGCCAGACCTCGCTGAGTCGAGAGTCGTGCTTCTCCTGCCATGCGTGCAGCGCAGCCGCGAAGTACTCCTGGAACTCGCCCGGGTACTGGCCCCCCGCCGCAGCGGCCTTGTATGCTCGCTCCGGGTTGCCGCGCAGGGCTGGGACGTGAACGATGCGCCACAGAGCGGCCGCAGGGCCTGGCGAAACAGGGACGAAGACGCCGTCGGTGTCCGGAACGGCAAAGAGAAGCGAGAGCACGCACCGGTGTCTTCCGATCTGCAGCCTATCGAGGGTAGCTCGGCGTGGCGACGCGCCGGTAGTCGATGCTGCCAGGGCCATGCGCAGCTCGGCCTCGTCCATGGTGGGACGGATCGCGACGCAGCGATCCGACGTGCCCGATCGGAACTCGGCCAGTTCGACGCCTGCCGATGCCCATTGGTACTCGATGGACGTGTGGTACGACCCGGAGCCCGCCGCGATAACGAGCGAATCACCCAGCCCGTCTCGTCCCCGAGGACGCATCTCTGCGGCATTGGCGAAGCGGACGTTGGGTCCGTCGAGCTTCAGCGGCCCGGGGTCGAAGGTCGCCTCGAGCGTCTGCTTTATCAGCAGCAGCGGCTGGACCATGCTGGACTTGCCGGAGCTGTTCGCGCCTGCCAAGATCGTCAGCGGGCGAACGTCGATCGTCCGGCGCTCCGAGATGGACTTGTACCCTTCGACCGTGATCGAGGTGATCCCGGTATTGGTGGGTGAGCCGTTGCCGACGTCCTGTGGCATGACGATCCCTCCTGCGCAGTCTCGCCTGCCTGGAGTATAGCAGTCTCGCCGGGCATCCCTCTGCGGGATCCGCCTAGCCAAGTGCCTTCGCGATGACGGCGCGCAGCTTCTCGATGCCGGTGCGGGCGACGGTGTCGGGCGGTTGGGCCCAGTAGGTCTCGTTGAACAGCTCGAGGGAGACCATGCCGGTATAGCCGTTGCGCGCGAGCGTCGCGAGGATCTCGGTCAGCGGGGCGACGCCGTCGCCAGGGTAGACGCGGGCGTCGTCGGTGATGACATCGCGCGAGGGCTCGGCCGGGTAGTCGTTGATGTGAAGCAGCCCGAGGGAGTGACCGGTCAGCAGCTTTACACCTTCGAAATGGCCTGTGCCCTTGTACGTGTGGAATACGTCCGCCAGGATGCGCGCCTCCGGGCGGTTGCACTCGGAGAGGATCAAGAGCGCCTCGCTCAACCGGCACAGCGTCTTCGAGTGCCCCCAATACTCCAGCAGCGGCACCACGTCGAACTCACTCGCGATGTCCACCAACTGCGCGTAGCGCTCCGCGATGGGGAGAAGGTCCACCACGCGCTCATCGGTGAGGTGCCAGGGCGGCGCGGCGACATAGGGGCATGAAAGGGCCTGGGCCTGTGCGAAGTTTCGCCGTGCCTCATCCAGCCCCTTGTCTCGCTGAACCGGGTCGTCGACCGCCCAGTCGAAGAACCCGATCAGGTTCATCACCCGAAGGCCAGCATCGTGGAACCGCTGCGCCAGATCCTCCAGCCGGCCACCTTCGGCGCAGTACCGGTCCAACTCATCGACCCATGGCTCGATGCCGGCATAGCCAGCCCCCGAGGCGATGCGCGTGGCTTCCTCGAGGGTAGTCTTACCGCACCGGATGGTGCTCGTGTTGATGCAGAGGCCGAACGGTACGGATGTCATCGGGCGCCCCCTCACTCTCACTGGCCGCGGCGCCGCCGGTACTGTGCCGGGCATCGGATTGGGGCCCAAGTTCCGAGGAGACCGGGCGCGCCCCTTCCGTCGGGAGCCGTCAGTCGTCGGCTACGGGCGGCACGCCGTCGCCACGCCGAGCCCGTCCACTCGCGGAGCCCGAACGGTCTGCACGTCCGCGAAGCCCGCCTGCCGCAGCAGCTCCCCAATCTCCGAGAAGGTGAACGCCCCGATGTAGAGGTTGAACATTGCCGCGGAGAGGGGACTCTCACGCTCATTGTTGAGGATGGAGTCCTGGACCACGATCATGCCGCCCGGCACGAGGGCCTGGAACGCCTTCGCCAGCTTCGGCGCCGGGTCGGATGTGTTGCCATGGAGGACGTTCGACATCAGCAGGGCATCGTATCCCTCGCCAAAGGGGTCATGGTCCCAGTCGCCCTCGGCGAAGTCGATGCGGTCCCGAACCTCCTCGTAGCGGGCGACCACGCGGCGGGTGACGGCGATGGTTTGGGGCAAGTCCCAGATCGTCGCGCGCAACTCCGGGTTGGCCTTGCAGAGGAAGATCGAGTAGGTCCCCGGCCCTCCCCCGACATCCACTAGCCGCTTCCGGCCCGCCAGGGACACATCCCGTGCGAGCTCCTCGCCGCGCTCAGTCACGGTGATGTTGTGCATGGCGAGGATGAAGTCATCCCAGGTGCCCCAGGGACGATCCCCCTGGTCAGGACGGAACCTCAGTGGGAGGTCGTTCCAGCGTTTCCAGACCTCCATGCTGTGGTTCAGCATGCTGCCCTGGTAGAAGGGGCGATCGCTCACCAGGTACTCGGCGGCGAGAGGGCCGTTGGCGAAACTGTCGCCATCACGGCTTAGCAGCCCCATGGCGCAACATGCGGTGAGCAGTCGCTCGACATGCCCTGGGTCTGCCACGGTGGCCTTGGCGATCTCCGCGAGCGGCCTCGGGCCGCCCGCAAGCGCCTCGAACACACCAATGTGGTGCGCGACCTGCAGCACGCGCGTGAGCTGCGCCGCCGTCATCGCGTTCCGCAGATCGTCGGGTGTCTCGATTCGAGAGTAGAGCATAGTGCCTCCTCCGGACGACCCGTCCCGCCCATCCACGTCCCGGTCACCCACACAGGCGACGAGCGGGCGATGTTGTCGTCCTCGTTCACCGCACGGACGAAGTCATTGAGGGAGCCTGCCGACAGGCTGCGACGCGTTTCCCACGATGCTGCGGAGGAATCAACGCTCATGGGACCAGTGAGGTTGCCATCCTCTTACAGATCGATCCCCATAGCGCGAACCGCGATGTCGCCCGCCTCCGTGGTCGCAGTGACCGTCGGCCCGCCGCCGCCACGGCGGCACGTGACCATCGCGCCGGCGGCGGATTCGCGACACTCGGAGACCGCGAGACCAAGGCCTTCCTCCGCGTCGATCCCCCCCGCGCGAGTGGTCAGGACCAGGTCGGCGTCGGCAGAACTCGGCAACCGGATGGTGATGTCCCCGGCGTGAGCGTTGAGGTGTGTCAGGGCGTCTGGGACGCCGCGCAGTTCAGCTTCGATATGCCCGGCCCCGGTCTCGCACCGCAGCTCGCGACAGCCGACGTCGCAGACGGCGTCGATGTCGCCCGCACCCGTGCAGAGCGTGACCGTTCGCGCTCGGCCGACGAGACAGACGGCGCCTCCGCCCACCTGGACCGTCGCCCTGCCGCGGGGCACACTCGCGCCGTGGATGCTCACATGACCGGACCCCACGTGCACGCGCACGTCGCCCTGGGGGCACATGACCCCCTCAAGCTCCGTGTGCCCGGCCGCGACGTCGATATCCAGATTCGCGAAGCTGCCGTGAGCCGTGACCTCCGCTGCACCCGCTCTTACGGTGACATCGAGCCCGGGCGGCACGGCAATCTCCAAGGCAACGGAGGTGTCCGCGTGGCGCCGGTCCGACACCCCCGCGATTGGGCCGGCGGTGATGTGCCCACCCTCGGCATCCACCACCAGACCCAGACGAGCCAGAGCATTCTCGGCGTCCTCACTGGATCCGGCCTCGGCCCGCAGGCGACAGACGGCGCGCCACGGCCCAGTCTCCGAGACCCGGATGACCACGGTGCCGGCCGGTATCTCCACGGCAACGCGGCGCGGCGCGACGAAGGGCACATCCATCTCCTCCGTCCGCTCGGCGGCGCAACGTCCCCGATCCCGTACCCACAGCGACCCCACGCGGTGTCACGTTCCCCTCATGCGAGCGGCCATGCCCGAGTCGACCGACACCCGGTTCAGCCGCAGACTGTTCAGCACAACGGTCAGGCTGGAGCACGCCATCGCCATCGCGGCAAGCGCGGGGTGAAGATCCCGGAGCAGCGCCGGTGCGCCGGCGACCGGGTGAAGGACGCCGGCGGCGATGGGCACCAGGGCCAGATTGTAGACGAAAGCGAAGAACAGGTTCTGCCGGATTGTGCGCATGACGGCGCGGGAAAGCGCGACCGCACGTGCGACGCCGGCCGGATCACTGCCGACCAGGGTGATGTCCGCGGTTTCCATGGCGACGTCGGTCCCGGAGCCCACGGCGATGCCCACATCGGCGCGCGCAAGGGAGGGCGCATCGTTGATCCCATCGCCGACCATGGCGACGCGCTCGCCTACGGCTTGCGCCTCTTGAATGGCGGCGTCCTTGCCTCCCGGCAGCAGCTCTGCGCGCACATCGTCGATGCCGAGCGCCTGGGCCACGGTACGGGCGGCCGGCCGGCCATCGCCCGTGAGCATCGTGACTCGCAGCCCCATGCCCGTCAGCGACTGCACGGCATCGCGCGCGCCGGGCCGGATCTCGTCGGCCACGGCCAGAACGCCGGCGAAGCGGCCGTCGATCTCCGCGGCCATGACCGTGGCGCCCGACGAAGCCAGGCGTTCGGCCTCAGGTGCCACCGCCTTCGACGCCTCGATCCATCCGACTCGCCCCACTCGGACGGAGTGACCGTCGACGGTCGCCTCGATACCGAGTCCCGCGACGGCCCGCATCTCATCGGGGCTGTGCGGGTCGAGCCCCAGTTCGCGCACACCTTCCGCGATGGCCCGAGCGATCGGGTGTTCGGAGCCGGACTCGGCGGAGGCGATGAGTACCAGGTCCTCGTCCGCGTCTTGCGATACCCCCGCGCCTCGCGCCGCAGCAGACGAGGGCGTCCGCTCTCCCGGAAGGCCCCCGGGCACCCACGCGACGAGTGCGGGACGGCCGCGGGTCAGTGTGCCCGTCTTGTCCAGCATCACCCGGTCGATCCGATGGGCCGCCTCCAGGGCTTCAGTGTTGCGGAACAGGATGCCCATCGCCGCGGCACGACCCGTGCCCACAGTGATGGCCGTGGGCGTGGCGAGACCCAGTGCGCAGGGACAGGCGATCACCAGCACCGCAACCATCCGCGTCATGGCGGGCGCGAACTCGCCCGTGGCGATCCACCAGACGGCGAGAGTCAGTAGGCCGATGAAGGCCATCGCGGGAACGAACACGGCGGAGACGCGGTCCGCCAGTTGCTGTATCGGCACGCGTCCGCTCTGCGCCTGGCGCACCAGCCTGATGATCTGGGACAGTGCCGTATCGGCGCCCACTCCCGTGGCCCGGACCGTCAGTAGAGCGGTCGTGTTGACCGTGGCGCCGAGGACCGTATCGTCGGGCCCGCGGTCCACCGGAACGGACTCACCGGTCATGGGGCTCTCATCGATCGCCGACTCGCCGGAGACGATGATTCCATCCACCGGGATCTGTTCCCCCGGCCGGACCGCAACGACATCCCCGGGGCGCACGGCCTCGACGGGCACATCCCGTTCCGTGTCCCCGACGATGAGGTGGGCGGTTCGCGGAGCAAGGTCCATCAGCGCGCGGATCCCCGCCGTCGCGCGGGACTTCGCGCGCGCCTCCAGCCACTTGCCGACCTTGATGAGCGTGACGATCATGGCGGATGTCTCGAAGTACACATGCCCGCTCGCCGCGCCCACCATGACAGCGACGGAATAGGCGTAAGCGGCGGTGGACCCCAGCGCGACGAGGACGTCCATGTTCGCCGATCCCGCGATGAGACTCCGCACTCCGCCGGAGTAGAACGATCGCCCCGTGTAGAACTGCACGGGTGTCGCGAGCGCCAGCATCAGCGCCGAGACCCAACTCTCATGCGCCCAGTCGCCCAGCCAGCCCAGATCGCGCCCCATGCTCAGGACCATCAGGGGAAGGGTGAACACGACGCCCACGGCCAGCGCCCGGCCCTGGAGGGCGCTCTCCCGTCGACGGGCGGTGACCTCTGCATCGTCGCTGCCCGTATCGGCGGACGACGTAGGCACGATCAGCCGGTATCCTGCTCGTTCGACCTGGGCCGCCATGCCATCGAGCGTGGCCGTCTCGGGGTCATAGGCCACCCGCACGTGCTCGGTCGCGAGGTTCACTTCCGCCGACTCCACACCTGGGACGCTCTGGAGCAGTGCTCGCTCCACCGCGCGAGCGCAGTTCGCGCACGTCATCCCCACCACGGGCAGCTCGGCAATCTCGCGGGCGATGGTGATCCACTCCCTCCCGTGCCTTTGCCTTTTGATTATGCACGAAGCCGGCGCTCGAGGGAGAGAGGGAGGGAGGGGCCGAACGAGCAGGCGCAGCCTGTGAAGTCCGGCCCTGTCGTCCAGAGGACGACGCAGCACGGCCCGCGGGAGAGCGCGTCCGCCCGCGGCGGACAGGGCCGGACTGCGGGACCTGCAGCCCCTTGTGCGGCCCCTCCCGCCGACTTCCGTACGGTCGGAGCCTATGGCAGCGGGCCGTCGAGGGGGAAAGGGAGGGGCCGAACGAGCGAAGTCTGCGAAGTCCGGCCCTGTCGTCCAAAGGACGACGCATCGCGGCCCGCGGGAGAGCGCGTCCGCCGCCAGTGGGCGCCTCCCCAGGTCCGCGCGCCGGTTTGACGGTCGCGGAATCGCCTGGCTATAATGCCAGGCGTTCCCAGAGCGGCCACACGGCGGCCGCCGGGAGGCACCAGTCCGGCAACTCACCCACGGAGGCCGACACCCCCATGGCGCTTCCAGACATCACACGGCTCAAGGAGACTGCTCGGCAGGTCCGCAAGGACATCATCGTTCAGACTCATGCCGCGGGCAGCGGGCATCCGGGCGGAAGCCTGTCGTCGACGGATCTCGCGACGGTTCTCTACTTCCATGTTCTCAACCACAGGCCCAGTGAACCGGACTGGGCTGATCGCGACCGAGTGTTCTGGTCGAAGGGCCACTGCAGCCCGATCCTCTACGCGTGCCTGGCGCGCGCCGGCTACTACGATCCCGAGGTGCTCAAGACATTCCGCAAGCTGGGCAGCCCGTTTCAGGGCCATCCGGCGCGTGTGAAGTGCGTCGGCGTCGAGTCAAACGGCGGTTCGCTCGGCCAGGGCTTCGCCGTGTCGCTGGGCGCAGCCTTGGGCTTGCGGATGGATGGCAAGACCGCCCGCTGCTACGCGTTCGTCGGCGACGGCGAAGCCCAGGAGGGCTCCATCTGGGAGACCGCGATGGCCGCCGCGCACTTCTGTGTCGACAACCTGTGCGCCATCGTGGACTACAACGACCTGCAGATCGACGGACGGGTGTCCGCCATCATGGATGTGGCGCCTTTCGCGGACAAGTGGTGCGCTTTCCGGTGGCACGTCATCGAGATCGACGGCCACAACTACGAGCAGATCCTTGCCGCCTATGAGGAGGCTGCGAACACCAAGGGCCAGCCCACGGTCATCCTTGCCCGGACGATCAAGGGCAAGGGCGTATCGTTCATGGAGGACCAGTGCGATTGGCACGGCAAGGCTCCTAACGATGAGGAGGCCGAGATGGCCCTTGCGGAACTGGAGGCGGCGACGCTATGAGCGAGAAGAGAGCGACACGCGAAGCCTACGGCGAGACCCTCATCGAGCTGGTGAACGAGGGCCATGACATCGTTGTCCTGGACGCGGACCTGGCCAAGTCCACCACGACGGGCAAGTTCGCGAAAGTGTATCCCGAACGGTTCCTCGATGTCGGGATCGCCGAGCAGAACATGATCGGTATCGCCGCCGGCCTCTCGATGACCGGCAAGACGGCATTCGCCAGTTCATTCGGTTGCTTCGTGGCCAACCGCGCCATCGACCAGATCCGCGTCCAGGTGTGCTACGGCAACCTCAATGTGAAGGTTGTCGGGACCCATGGTGGCATATCCGTGGGCGAGGACGGCGCGAGCCATCAGGCAATGGAGGAGGTGGCCACGATGAGCGTGCTGCCCAACATGACGGTTTTCGTGCCGTGCGACTATGTCGAGGCGAAGAAGGTGGTTCGGGCAGCCGCGCTGGATGTCCCCGGTCCCGCCTACATTCGCCTGGGTCGCGAGAAGTTCCCCATCATCACCAGCGAGGACACCCCCTTCGTCGTGGGCAGAGCCGTCACCATGCGTCTCGGCGGCGACGTAACGATTATTGCCTCAGGTGCTCTGGTCTGTGCGGCTCTTGATGCGGCCGTGCAGCTCGCCGGCTCTGGTGTGGACGCCCGTGTGCTCGACATCCATACGGTCAAGCCCATCGACGCGGAGGCCGTTGTCGCCGCCGCGAAGGAGACTGGCGCCATCGTGACCGCCGAGGAGTCCCAGGTCCATGGCGGCCTGGGCGGCGCCGTCGCCGAGGTCGTCTGCCGCGAGTGCCCGGTGCCGATGCGGTTCGTGGGCATGCCGGACCACTTCGGCGAGTCCGGGAAGTCTGCGGAGCTCATGGCCAAGTACGGGATGACAGCAGCCGACATCGTTCGCTCCGTCGGCGAAGTGCTGGCAATGAAGAGGGCATAGGGCCCCGCCTCACTCGAAAGTGCCGTACTCCCGGCATGCCTCGAACAGCGCATCGATGTTCCCGAGGGGCACCTCGGGCTCGAGGACGTGCGTCGGCGCGATCATCAGCCCGCCGCTCCGGCCGTACTTGCCGATGACCTCTCGCACGCGCGCCCGAACATCATCAGGTGTGCCGAAAGGCATAGTGGATTGCGTGCCGATCGTCCCGTCGAACGTCAGATGGCTGCCATGGCGCCGGTGGATCTCGTCGGTGTCCAGGCACTCGGGCTGCAGAGGGTTCAGGATGTCCAGCCCCGCGTCGACGAGGTCATCCACGAGGTCGGTGATGTTGCCGTCGCTGTGGTACCAGATCCTGATACCCGGGTTGATGGCCTTAGCGGCCTCCCAGATCCGAGCCCACCGGGAGTGCATGAGTCGACGCCACAGGGCCGGCGAGAACATGGAAGCCGCCTGCGTGGCCACGTCGTCGCCGCAATGGAGCACATCCGCACCGGCCGCGGCGTAGGCCAAGGCACGGACCGTGTTCTGCTCCGCCAAACGTTCCAGCAGGCACTCGGCCCAACTCGGGCGCTCTATCGTGTCCGTGAGGAACTGCTCCAGCCCGCGGATCTGCCACGCAGTCTCATACATGTGCCCGACGAAGGCGACGACAACCCGCCCTTCTGCGTGCGCCTGCTCGGTCACCGCCGGGAGATGCGAGAAGTCGAAGTCCCGCATGTCATCGATGGGGTAGTTCTCCAGCTCCGAGATGTCAGTGGCGTTCCGGAGTGGTGAGACGTAGCCCCAGAAGTGGTAGTAGCCGCTCGGCACCATCGCGACGCCATAGGCGTCGAAGGTCGTGCCCTCCGGCAGGTCCTGCCCCTCCCAGTAGGGCGAGTAGTCAATGGGCGCAAGTCCATCCGGCCGCCGCGGGGCGAGGTGGGCGGGCTGGTACATGCCATAGTGGCCCGCGATGTCATCGGTCCCGATGTGGTCCACGACTCGCGCATGAAGATCGGCGACGAAGCCCCCAGAGTACAGGATCCGCGCCGGGCGCTCGTGGGCGACGGTCGCGCGGAAACACCCCAAGTCGGTCAGCATGACGGCGCGGTCCTCCGAGGCGTTGGATGGCGCCATGATACCCTCGCCTCGTTGGGTGGTCGAGAAGGACGCGACGTCAGACGGGCTCGATCTCCACGGGTGTGCGCGTGCGTGCCGATGCCTTCACGGCATGGCAGAGCGTGATGGCTTTCTTCGACTCCGGGCCGCTGGAGATGGGCGTCCGGCCCGTGGCTACGCAGTCGCTGAAGTGCCGGAACTCCGCCACGAACGGATCCTCGCCCTCAAACTCCTCGACATGCAGCTCCGTCGGCTTGTTCCGGAAGGCGTACTTCAGCTCTGTTGGGTTGTCGAACCCGCCGGCCACTTGCGCCGTCCCGTTCACGCAGGCCGCGTAGAAGTCCTCGAACATCAGGCCCGGTGCCGGCGTGCCGATCATGCCGGCGCCGACCATGGCCATCGCGCCCGACTGGAACCGCGCTGTGTAGACGGCGCAGTTGAGCTGGGGTGCCCGATGGGGAGCGTTGAAGACGTCCCCCTCGGCATACACGCGCTCGACGTCGCCCATCAGAAAGTGCAGGCAGTCGGCCGCATGCACGGCATTCTCGACCAGCGGCCCGCCGCCGTCGTCCTCGGCCCAGAACCAGTCTGCCTCGGACATCCAGGGATGGGGGTACCGGTGGTACAGCACCTGAATGGGCCCCAGGTCCGTGTCGCACAAGTGCTTGAGGCGCTGCACGGCGGCCACGAAGCGCTTCTTGTGGGCGACCATCAGGACGACGTGATGCCGTGTGCAGTCATCGATCATCTGCTGACACAGCTCGGGCGTGGGCGCCATCGGCTTCTCGCACAGCACGTGAACACCCCGCTCGGCGGCCCAGCGCGTGTGGGGCGGGTGTGCCTTGGGCGGGGTGCAGAGGCTGACCGCGTCTAGCCTCTCGGTCGCGAGCAGGGCTGCAGCATCTGCATAGCAAGCGATCGACCGGCCCTTGGTGCGCTCCTGGAGTAGATCCTCATTCGTGTCGCACGCAGCGACAACCTCAAACTCGTCCATCGCGGACATGATACGAAGATGGTGGACTCCGACTCCGCCGAGCCCCACAATGGCGATCCTCATCTGCGCCTCCCCGTCTGCTCGGAGCCCACAGGGCAACAGGCGCCCGCCAGTCAGGAGCCAGTCCGTCGCTGGTAGCCGAACATCCACTCCATCGCGCTTGGGAGGATACCCTCCAGGATCCCCGCGCCGCAACTGTCCGATGGGTATGGACGCCCATGCCCCGGCACTCCGCCGGACTGTCTTCGGGCACCGACCCCGTGCGGCCCCCTTCCGCTAGCCGAGGGGATTCTACTCCGATACCGTAACAATTGCAACGGGTTGACCGGTTCGAATGTGCAGAATCTTCACGATTATTCATATTGTGTTGACTGACGACGTGGCCGTGGGTAAGCTCTGAGTGACCGGCCGCCGACCAGTGGAACTCGGTGGACGAAGGTCACAGAGGGACTGCGAGCGAATGCTGTGATGTCGCGACGGCGCGTACTCCCAGTCGTGGGGAAGGGAGCACCTACTGATGTCGGTGACCAACCCGCCGAGCTATCCGCCCCAGCCCCCCCCTCCTCCTCCGCTTCCGCCCCCGATGCCACCTCCGGCGCCCGGCATGAGTCCTGGATTCACCCCTCAGCCGGCACCGCGCAGCGATGGGAACCGGGTCCTGGTCATCGTGTTGGTGGTAGTGGGGATCCTCCTGCTTGTGTGCATCGGTAGCTGCGTGGCGTGCACGACTCTTGCCCGTAGGACGGTGCACGAGGGCCTCCAGCAGTCTCAGCTCCAGGTGCAGCAAGACGTCGAGCGGATCGAGCGGGAGATGAAGGCCGCGAAGACGGAGCAGGAGCGCCGGGACCTGCAGCAGGAGTTGGACAGCACGAAGGAGCTGCTACGGGGGGTCGGCGAGGTGGCGAAGAAGCTCGGAGGCTAGTGGGCCCGATTCAGATGCGGCTCGATCCCGACACGTTCGTTGTCTGGTGGACCAGGCACGAATGGGTCGAGTCGGAATCGGGTAAGGTGGGAATAGGGCGTGTAGTCTGGTCCGTAGTAGTGCGCAGAATGCTTGGCGAAGGGAGGGTAGATCGCCCCGGCCATCGAGGCGATGGCTCGGGTCTGTGCGTGCACAGCCCGAAGTGGGGAGACAGGCTATGGCGAGAATACTAGTGGTGGATGACGACCCAGGTGTGACGAAGGTTCTGCGGATTGTGCTCGAGTCTGCGGGGCACGAGGTTTTCGTGGCGCATGACGGGGCCCATGGCCTCATCGCAGCCCATGAGCACATGCCCCATGTGGTCCTTCTCGATGAGGTCATGCCTATCCTGACGGGGTCGGCGACGCTCAAGGCCCTGCGGGAGGACCCAAAGACCAGCACGATCCCCGTGGTCATGGTCACCGTCACCAACGGCAATGGCTATACCCAGCGTCTCTTCCAGATGGGGGTGGACATGCACATCACCAAACCGTTCGACCCGAACGAGATCGTGGAGATCTGCGGTCGCCTTATTCCCGATGAGTGCCGACCCTAGACCGGCACTCGACCCGACCGCGACATGCACTCAACTGCGGGAGCCGACCCGACCCGGGTCGGCTCCCGATCTTTCCCCGGTACCGATCTCGCCCCGAAGGTGACCGTCGCCAGACGGCCGAAACACACCGGCGAACCGATGAGTGCCCCGCAGACGCCTGCTAGGGAGTGACTGAGTATGGCGACCCCTTTCTGCCCCAAGTGTGGAACCGCCAACCCGCCGGAACGCACGACCTGCCAGCAGTGCTTCGTCCTCCTGAAGCAGCCGCCAGGTCCATCGCCGATCGTGTGCCCCACGTGCCGAGCCGTCTCACCGACCGGTTCGGCCCACTGCATGGGCTGCGGCGCCAGGCTCGGGGCGGCCCCGGCACCGGCGGCGCCGGGACCCCCGGTTCAGGCGCCGGTCGCGCCCCGACCGGGTGTCGGCGCCGCCGGGCCCCCAAAGATCGCCGCCGGGCCATCGGGCGCCCCCGCGCTTGCGGTCAAGGAGGACCTGGCCCTCGTTAGCCGGCTGATCATGGGCATGGGTGGCTTCTGGGTCGCGGTGGGATGGTTCTGCCTGCTGGTGAAGCTGCTGGCCCCCGTCATCATCTTCAAGTTCGAGATCCACGTCTCCGCTGCGGTGTTCTGGGGCATACCCCTGGTGCTTCACCTGCTCGAACAGGTGTGGGTGTACCTGGACATCTCCGACCGTGGATCATCGAAGGGGTGGCTGGCCTGCACTCTTCTAGTCCCCATCGGCCTCGCACTATATATGATGTTGGAGCGCTCCGACGAGTAGTCCCTCGGCGGGGCGCTCGACGTTTGGCAGAGGAGATGGGATAGGATGAAGCAGGACCTAGTGACCATCCTGGACTTGAGCAAGAAACTCGCCGAGCAGATTCTCGACTTGGCTGCGCGCATGAAGGCCGCCAGGGATACGTGCGAGTTCCGCTCGGCCCTGGCCGGCAAGTCCATCGCTACGGTCTACGAGAAGCCCTCGACCCGCACGAAGGTCTCCTTCGCCGTTGGGATCCACGAGCTCGGAGCGAACATGGTGGAGCTCACCGGCTCCGGGAGCCAGCTCAGCCGCGGCGAGACGTACGCCGACACGGCGCGCGTCCTATCCCGTTACGTCCACTGCATCGTCTTCCGCTGCCTCAAGCATGACAGCGTGGTGGAGATGGCCCAGGCCGCAAGTGTTCCCGTCATCAACGCACTCAGCGACAAGTATCACCCGTGCCAGATCCTGGGCGACCTGCAGACGATCCAGGAGCATTGCGGCGACCTCCGTGACGTGGAGATCGCCTTCATCGGCAACGGCAGCAACATCGTGCACTCGCTGATGAACGCCGCGGCGCTCCTTGGCCTGAGGCTCCGGATCGCCACGCCGGCGACCGCGACGCCGCTGGATGAGGTGAAGCAACGCGTCGCGCCGGTAGCCGAGCGGTCCGGCGCCGTTATCGAGTACGGCATCGATCCCATCGCCACGGCGACGGGCGCGGATGTCATCTACACCGACGTCTGGTTCGACATCGGCAAGGAAGCGGACGCGGAGAAGCGGCGCCACGAGTACCTGGGCTACCAAGTGAACGCATCTCTCATGGCCTACGCGAAGCCCTCGGCGATCGTCCTCCACTGCCTTCCGGCGAACCGCGGCCAGGAGATTACCGACGAGGTCATGGACGGCCCACAATCCGCGATCCTCGACCAAGCGGAGAACCGCCTACACATCCAGAAGGCCATCATGGCGAAGCTGATCGGGTAACGGCGTGTTGGGGGGTAGTGTCTGATCGGGGGCTGGCTCCCTCACCCGGTATCGACAGACCCGTGTGCCGATACCGACCTCTCCCGGAGGGAGAGGTGGCCTGCCCCCTCTCCCTCCGGGAGAGGGTTGGGGTGAGGGACGAAGCTCTGCGCATGACGAGGGCCCGCATAGCTGGGTTGGCCTATGGGCCAAGAGGGGCGGGAGCGTATGTACGAGTCGTTCCGCATCCAGAACTACCGTGGCTTCCGCGACCTGAAGCTCGAAGGCCTCGCACGCGTCAACCTCATCGCCGGTGAGAACAACTCCGGGAAGACGGCGCTGCTGGAGGCGCTGTACATCCATGCGTTGCAGGGCGACTCCGCCGCGTTCGAGATCGTGGCCCGGCCCGGGCGGACGAGCACCGACCCCAAGGCACGCCTCGACCCCTTCTGGCTCGCGATGTTCCGCGACCTGGACGCCTCGAACATCGTGTGGCTCACGGCAACGGGGCCGGGGCTGCCCTGGCCGCGGTCGGAGGAGTGCGCCAACGCCAACCAGCCCTCGCCAGCCGGGACCTCCGTGTCGTTGTGGCCGATGGAGGACGAGGATGACGACGCGCTGATGCGCAAGTCCTGGACACAGAGACCCCTCAACCCCCAACCGGGGATGCTGCTCGCGGTAAGCGCGATTGGTGATGTGTTTGCCGGCCACCGAGCCTCCGGCCGATCTGCCCCGACGAGCGCAGGGCGTGAGTCTCGGCACGGATGGCCAGCGTGCTTCGTGTCCGCGTCGGGGCTTGGGCCGCACGCCCTTGTCGATGATTTCACTGACCTTGCTCGGGCACGAGCCGAGAGCACCGTTGTGGACGCGCTGAAGACGATCGAGCCCCGCCTTCTCGGGATGGACGTTCTCCCCGGAGGCAGCGGAGCCGCGCTCTATGCCGACCTCGGCCTGAGCAAGCTTCTACCGATGGAGGACGTCGGCGAGGGGATGAACCGCTGGCTGACGCTCGCCCTCGTTCTCGGCCAAGCACGTGGCGGCATAGTGCTCATCGATGAGGTAGAGACGGGGCTTCACCACTCGAAGCACGGGGATCTCTGGCGGCTGATCGCCGACGCGTCGCGACGCATGGATGTCCAGGTCTTCGCGACGACCCACAGCCTTGAGTGTATCGAGGCGGCCCACGATGTCTTTGCGGAGGTGGGTCCTGATGACCTTAGGGTCCACCGACTCCAGGAGATCCAGGGCGACATCCACGCCATTACCTACCCGCCAGACACGCTGAAGGCGGCGATCGAGGCCGGGATGGAAGTGCGATGACGGCCCGCAGGAAGAGCGAACCTATTCGACAACCCAAGCTGCTGATAGCTGAGGGCACGCACGATGTGGCGTTCCTCGAGTCCCTCCTGCAGTGGCAAGGGATGGCTGCCGACTGGGAGGTCAGGGATATGGGGGGCAAGACGCTCCTCGCTGGCGATCTGGATGGGCTCAGAAACCGCCCTGAGATCCCGAAGCTGCACGCGCAGCATGGCTATCTGAGGTTCGGCATCGTCCGTGATGCTGATCGTGACCCACAGGCTGCGTTCGAGAGCGTCGCAGGAGCGCTTCGCGGGAACGCGTTCCCGGCGCCCACCAGGCCGCTCCAGGTCGAGCCTGGTCAGTTGGTCCTCCGTGACGGTACGCCGCTCACTGACGTAAGCGTCGCCGTCTTCATCGCCCCCGGGACTGACCGATGCGGAGCGCTCGAGAGCCTGTGCATGGAGTCCGTTGCTGAACAGGCGGTCGCCAAGTGCGTCGACTCGTTCGTCCGCTGCGTTCGCGAACAGGCTCAGCGCGACATCCCGGCACATCGTCTCGAGAAGGTCAGGGCTCACGCGTTCATCGCAGGGCAGATGGACAACCCGGACCTCCACATGGGTACGGCAGCCGAAGCGGGCTGCTGGCCGTTCGGACATGAAGCGTTCGCCGAGCTCAAGGCGTTCATCCGCGAGCTTGGCCAGGCGTAGCCGAGCCCTGCTATGGTCCCAGCGTTACCTCCGCCAGGCGGTCTACCTCGTGGACGGTGCTGTGTGAGACCCAGGTGTCGATGCCAAGGCCTGGCTCTCCGCTGACGGCGGAGGAGGCGATGCGGAGGACGTTGAGGTAGAGCCTCCCATCCGGCGCGACGCCGCCGGCGATGACGGACTCCAGCGGCAGCGCGAGGCGGGTCACCCAGCGGTCCGGTGCGGAGGTGTCGGACTGCGCGGAGATCCCATGGTCCCCGATCGGGACGTTCGGGCGGAAGTTCACCTCACCGTGCGAGAGGGCCACGATGAGCCCTGTGGGGCCGACGGCGTACTGCCGGTATGGCGCGGCGCGCTGACCGGCCACGAACAGCTCCCAGTCGTCGCAGGGGAATACCATTGCCGACGCCTGAAGCTTCGACGTATCACACGGGTCGGTCAGCTCGATATAGAGGTGTGTCCCATCATGCGCGATCCGCCCGCCGAGCTTGCGCGAGGCGGGCTGGTCGCCGCCGCGCTGGAACCACGGGCCGTCGAGCGGCGCCGCCTTCTCCCAGTCCACCTGTGACACATCGCCCGCGGCATCCGGCACGCGTGGCGCCTGCGCCGACGGGACCGGGGCGGCGGTGCGGCCGAGGTACTGCGCGCGGCCGGCCTGCATGTAGCTCCACACCGAGAGGTCGAACAGCTCGACCCGATGCTTCTGCTCGTCGGTCTCAGCGAGTGGGCGGGCCTCATCGAGCAGCCGCCCGAAGCGCGCCATCCGCTCCTCTGTGCCGAGATGGCCCCAGGCGATCTCGGCGCCGCTGGCCTGCTCTTTCGGGTAGTTGTCCGGGTCGCAGTAGACGTTCTCGATCTCCTCATAGAGCTTACGCATCGGCCGCGCGGCCGGGCCGTACAGCCCCTCGAAGTAGTCATCGAGCAGCCGATCCACGTTCGCGTCCGGGTCGTCCATCAGCTTGAAGGTGACGTACGCTTCGACCTCCTGGCCGTACCCACAGTGGAACATCCCGCGGTAGCCGTACTTACGGAAGAGCTGGAACTGCTCGCCGATGGTGTGGGCGAAGAAGCCGGGGAAGCAGTGGTACTTCCCGTTGTTCGCCGTCTCGACGGGGAAGGTGTAGTAGAGCCACAGGTAGAGCGGCCGGCCGACGCCCTCCGTGCCCCACTGCTGTAGCAGTCGCAGCTCATCCTCGTAGCCCGGGCTCCAGGGGCTGCGGTTCATGGCGAAGCAGAACTGCACGGCCACCCGCGGATCGAGGCGGACCTTGGTCGGCATCGCGGCGTGGGAGGCATAGGCAAGGGTGACGATCCCCTCGTCCGGGTGGGTCTCGGCCAGACCCTTCTGGACCTCATTGATGAAGTGGAAGAAGTAGTCGCTGTGGAGCCCGTTCGAGAAGCCGCCGGACGCCGCGGCTTCCGCGAGCCACTTCTGGCACTCCGGGCACTTGCAGAAGCTCCCGTTGTCCATCGGCTCGACGGGGAACGGATTCGGCAGCGCGGGGCGCCAGAAGATGCCGAGGTCCGCGCCGGTCTTCTTCCGGTCGTAGTAGTCGCGCGCATCCTGCGCGAGCTGGTCGATCAACTCGCGGCTGGAGTAGCACATCTGCGGCGGCTCGCCCTCATACCCCTGGGCGAACATGCCAGGCCGGCGCTCGACGAACAGCTTGGCTGCCTCGGGGTCCGTGCTCTTCCCCCAGAAGCGCTGGTAGTAGCCGTAGAGCGAGTGGTTGCAGCGGGTGACCTTCCCGCCGTTGCGCATCCGAAGCAGGAAGAGGTGCGAGGACATTCGTTTGGCGGCGTTGTACTGGTTCGCGTCTGGGTACTGCGCGTGCAGCTTCGGGTACGCGGCCTGTTCGTATGCTTTGTACTGCTCAGTGTCCTCCGGCCAGAGCGCAGTGTACTTGTCGTACCATGCCGCGTTGTCGCCCGTGGCGCCGATGGCGTCGCGGAACTCGAAGGCCGGCGTGCGGCGGATGTCGACAGAGGTGACGCGCAGCGTGTCGCGCTTCGGCAGCACAGTGCCGCCTTCGGTCGGGCTGAGCCAGCGCACGCCGCAGCACCGCTCGAGGAAGTCGTAGGCGGCGTCGAGCGTCCCGCGCTCCTCCCAGAACCCGGGCCAGTTCTCGCAGGCAGCCAGGTCATCGAGGTTGTGGGTGACCTTCGCCCAGTTGCCCGCGTCGCGTCCGACCAGAAGGATCGTGCCGGGGAGAAAGCGCACGGCGTGCTCCTGAGGAGCAAACCGCCTTTGCGAGAGCCCCGCCCGACGGGCTTCCAAGGTGTTCCCGATGCAGATGCGAGTAATGCCGCTCTCCACGGGATCGCCTTCGCCGATGATGGGAAGCTCCGCGCCGCTGATCTGTGCGACGTGCCAGCGTAACTCATACGCGGCGAACTGGGCCGCGCAGACGGGGTCGTCCGGCAGGACGATCGCAGCATGGGGGCGTCCTTCCTGAACGATCGTCACGGCACCCACATCAGCGGTCGCGGGGCTTGCGGGTGGCAGGAGGCACAGGCTGACAACCCCTAGTAACCTAGCTAGCCTAACCATGGCCTGCTGTCCTCTCTAGGGTGTCATGACCCCACGGCGCGCCCTTACGGCGCGAGCGAGCCGAGGGGGCGAAATAGGCGCTGGCGAAGCTGCGGCTCGCGGAGAAGCATCGCCTGGAGGAATGCCCAACTGTAGACGAGATGGCCCTCATAGCCACACGTGTTCCCATCCCAGTCCATGAACTCCGCTCCCTCCGGATAGCGGTTGATCACACCGTTCTGGAACCCGCCGCCATTCGGGAAAACGCCCCTGCTCTGCCGGTCCAGCATGGCATCGAGGATCCGGTCGGCACGCTCGGTCCGGCCCACGGCGTAGTTCGCGACAATGGTGAAGTACGCATTGCTCACACAGCAGCCGCCATTGAGGTACTTCCCGAAGGTGTCCGACCCGTCTTCCTTCGTGCCGCCCCAGGCCTCAAACTGGTCGTCGCGCGGTACGGGGCGAATGTTGAGCGGGATCCCGATGTCAAACCGGCTGAACCCCGTCTTCTCCAGCGCCTGCCAGAACTGGTCCAGCATCACCCGGCCGCTCTCGGCGCCCACCAGGCCGTAGAGTATCGCCAGGCATGTCGGCACGTCCGACCTTACGTCATGCAGCACGCCGTCCTGGCTTCGCCACCAGCCCAGCCAGCCGGTCTCCGGATTGTAGAACGCGGCGGCGTAGGCGGCCTTCAGCCTGTCGGCCAGGCCCGCGTAGTGTGCGCCCTTCTCGGCGGCTCCGGATCGCCGTTCCAGGTCCGCCAGACAACGGAAGGCTCGATAGGCCAACGCGTTCACGTAGGCGTTCTTGTGGCCGCTGCTGTATGTGTCCCAGGCAGTGTCACCGAAGGCGTGGGTTCCGCTGTTGCCGCTCTGGGTGGATTCGAGCAGGCCGTCACCGTCGATGTCGCGCCGCTCGGAGTAGGCGGCGATGAACTCGAGCCGATCGATGTTCGCCGAGAGCCAGGCGCGGTCGCCGCTGGCCTCCGCATAGCACCATGCGGCGATGAGCGCCGCCGGGTTCGCATCCATCATCATCGGTCCCGGTCCGCCCTCGGTGTAGTGAATGCGGCCGTCGGGCTCGATGGCCGTGTGCATCCAGTAGTCGAGCGTGCGGCGCAGCAACGGCACAGTGGAGACGCCGGGCGCCAACTCGGGAATCAGCAGCACGTGGTCGCCGAGCCAGAACACGGTGTTGCTCACCGGGTTACTGATGACATTGTTGGCCCACACGCCGGAGCCCTGCGGCTGCGCGTTCACCTGGAGGAAGTTGAACCACCCTCGGCGCGCCTGAAGCCACCGGGTGGCGTCTACGAAGCCGCCCGGCATTGGCAGTAGCACGGGGCTGAAGTCGAGCGAGGTGCCGGCGGCATCCGGGGCCGGTAGGTCGACGGTCAGGTTCACCCATTGCGCGGCGCGGTCGCCGTCCAGCCGTCCCGAGAGGGCGGGGTGCTGCGGACAGGTCACGAGCATCTGCCCCAGGTCCGGCGCGCTGATGATCGCGGGCAGACGCAGGCTTCCGTCCGGGCCCATGTCGGAGCTGATCACCGTCGTGGCCGCGAGGCGCGGGCTGAACGGGAAGACGATCCGGAGTCCCTCGACCTGTCGCGCGCCTCGGCCTTCGGCGGCGAACCCCATGGCCAAGCGGCCGCCGGCCGCACGCACTTCCCATAGCAGCACTGCATCCGGGGCGAGGTGAATCCGGTACCGCAAGCGCGTTGGCCCGCCCACTTCACACTGGGAGGGGTACTCCTCCGCCCGGCGCCATTCGCCGGCGACCCGGACGCTCAGCTCGAGTGGAGACCTGAGCAGGCTCAGCCGCGCACGATCGCCGCCCTCGGTGTCCCACCCGAGGTGTGTCACGACCGGGGACCCATCCACGGCTTCCACGCGGATGCCGCCAGACGGAGCCTTCGCGGCATCGCCGCGCTTTGGGGAGCACTCGATCCGCACGACCTCACGAGTCGGGAGCGCGTGCCGCGTGAACGCAAGACCGATGGGGCCGTTCATCTCGGGCCCTTTGATGGAGAGTACGGGCTTCGTCGGTTCGTGTGCTGCCAGGCTCCACACCTCCACTGAGTTCGCGCCGTGGCTCGAGCAATAGAGGCGATCGTCGGGGCCGGTCTCGAGCCAGATGGGGATGTTGAGGCTGCCATCGCCTCCGGCCCAGGTCGTGCTCTCCTTCCCGTCGAACCGCTGGATCGTGTGACTGCTGCCACTCCAGTAGAGCGCACCGTCCCGGCCAAACGCCAACCCCCATGGACTGAACCCAGGTAATGCCGCAAGGTCCGGCTCGGCCGCTCCGGTGTCCGGCCGCAACCGCCGAATCGCCTGAGCCTGGAAGTCCGCGGCGCATAGGAAGCCGTCGTGGAACCGGATCTGCGTGATGCTGACCGGATCGAAAGTCGCCACGTCGGCCAACCAGGCGCCCGTCTTGCCGTCATAGCGGATGATCTTGCCGTTGTCACAGCTCGCGACGAACAGATTCCCGTTGTGGAAGGCGATGCCCGTGCCGCGGGCCAGGTAACCGTCCTGCCCGGCCGGGCAGGAGACGAAGTCACCGAGGAACGTGCCGGTGCGTCCGTCGTAGCGCCGCACCTTCCCGGCGCCGCCCACAGCCCCACTTGACACGTAGAGGTCGCCATCCGGTCCCCATGCGAGCCCATTCGCGTTGGGTACGCCCCGGATCACAGTGCCGAGGCACTTGCCCGAGGTGCAGTCGTACTGCTCCACTGTGCCCGAGTAGTGCATGGCTACGAGCAGATACAGCCCGTCGGACTGCTGCGGCGCGGCATGGGACGTGACTGACAGGCACACGGCGGACAACAGCATGGGCATGGTGTATCACTCCGTTCCCATCGCACGAGCCGTGACTTCTTCTCGGGCCGTGGTCAACGGGAGGCTTCACCGATGCTCGGTGGAATCCCCTGCTTGGCGGGACAGATCTTCGTAGGAGCGACTTCAGTCGCGATCCCCGTCTGTGCTCGTTCGCCGGCCTTGTGTCTGAGGCCCGAATCGCGACTGAAGTCGCTCCTACGGTCCACGGAGGCTTCCTATGGCGCTCATCGACATCTCCATGCCCATCTACGAGGGCATGCACGTGTGGCCCGGCGATCCATCGCTATCGATCGTCCTCGCCAAAGCGCTGGCTGCCGGCGATGCGTGCAATCTCACTTCCATGAGCCTGAGTGTGCACACGGGTACCCATGTGGACGCGCCGCTCCACTTCATCGAGGGCGGCTCGATGGTGGACGCTTTCCCGCTCGACTCGCTAGTGGGGCCATGCCGCGTCGTGGATGTGGGCGAGTGCGATCGCATCGGCCGGGCCGAGGTGGAGCGGGTCGATGTGCGGTGCGGCGAGCGCATTCTGTTCCGTACGCGCAACTCATCGCGGCTCGGCGAGCCGGCGTTCCTCACGGACTACGTCGGCGTTGGGCTCGATGCCGCAGCACTGCTGGGCGTGATCGGCCCGAGCGTCACCGGCATCGACTACCTCTCGATTGGGCCGCACGATGATGAGAACGCCGCTGTACATCGCCATCTGCTCGGCGCGGGGATCATCGTCATTGAGGGCCTCGACCTCAGCCAGGTGGACCCGGGGGAGTACGAGCTGATCTGCGCGCCGCTCCTGCTGAGGGGGCGCGAAGGAGCTCCGGCCCGCGTCTTCCTCCGTCGATTGCGGCGCCAGGAAATCACCGCCTGATGGGCGAAGTCCATCCGTAGCATCGCATCACGGAAGGGAGGCACCTGCCATGGCCGACAGACCGGAGATCCTGGAACGCATCCTCAAGACGGGCGTCACAGCCGTCATGCGCGCGAAGAGCAGCGAGCACCTAATGTCAGTGGCCGACGCTATCAAGGCCGGCGGGGTTGAGTGCATCGAGGTCACCATGACCACTCCCAACGCCCTTCAGGTGATCGCGGAGGTGTCGCACAAGTTCGGCGATGAGGTGCTCATCGGTGTGGGCAGCGTGCTCGACGCCGAGACGGCTCGCGCCGCCATCCTCGCAGGTGCGCAGTTCGTCGTCAGCCCGACGCTCAACACAGGCGTCATCGAGATGGCGCACCGCTACGACAAGGTCGCACTCCCCGGAGCGTTCTCGCCAACGGAGATCCTGACAGCGTGGGAGCACGGGGCCGACTTGGTGAAGGTGTTCCCTGCGAGTTGCCTTGGCCCGCAGTTCTTCAAGGACATGCGCGGGCCCCTGCCACAGATCCGCATGGTGCCAACCGGCGGCGTGGACCTCACTACGGCCGCAGCGTTCATCAAAGCGGGCGCGGCCGCCCTCTGCGTCGGCACGGCGATGATGCCCGCCGATGCCATCGCCGCCGGGGACTGGCCGGCCGTTACCGACCTCGCGGGGCGGTTCGTCGAGATCGTGCGCGAGGCCCGCTAGGCGCTCAACTGGGAATGACGGGGGTCCATCCATACGGTGAGGTGACCCGAGAGGTCGCGCACGATCTGCGCGGGCTTGACCGCTTGCGGGGTGATGTCCAGGTACTCCGCCACCGCGCTCTTCACCGCCGCATCGCACGCATATCGTGTGAGCCTGAGCTGGTTCGCCGGCACGTCGTGCTGGAAACCATTCAGGCAGATATGGACTATCGAACCGCCGACGCGGACGTTCATTCCGTTTGCCTCCCATCTACGGGCAGCCTCGCCCTCGCGACGTCTGACCGCAGTTGTAGCCATCAGACGCGTGCGGGCGAATCGGGTTGCGCTGAATGTGCTTTTTTTACACGGCCCCACTGCCACAGTGCACCGAACGCGATCATAGGCCATGCGCCATGCTATAGACGCACGAATGGAGCCGATAGTGGCTTCTAATGAACATGCGGGGGAAGGCCCCGCGAGGGGCCGATAAGCAGCCCCTCGCGGCCTAGAGGAGTAAGCCAGTGAAGCGGGGAGTCAAGCCGCTTCACCTATAAGAACGTGCGCGGGTCTCGAGGGTTTCGTATCATTCCGGGGATTCTGGAGGGAGGACGACGATGGCGGTGTTGGCGGTGCGTACGGCACGTGCGGAAGACCTGGCCGCCATCAACGCGATCTACAACCACTACGTGGAGTCCTCCACGTGCACCTTCCAGGTCGAGCCGGAAACGATGGCCGATCGTGTCGCCTGGTTTGCCGAGCACGATGACGCGCATCCCGCCATCGTCGCTGAGCGGGAGGCGGAGGTCGTCGGCTGGGGCGCGCTCTCACGCTTCCACTCGCGCTGTGCCTACCGGTACACCGTCGAGCCTTCGGTCTACGTTCGCCACGACCTACTGGGGCAAGGGATCGGCAGCGCGCTGGTGGGCGAGCTGATCGCTCGCGCGAGGGCGGCGCAACACCACAGCATAGTGGCGGTCGTCTGCACGGAGATCGCTGCCAGTTTTGCCCTTTGCGAGAGGTTGGGTTTCGCGAAGGTCGCTCATCTCCGGGAGGTCGGCCACAAGTCTGGACGCTGGCTGGATGTGGCCTACATGCAGCTAATGCTGTGAGCGCGCGCCGCTCCGAAGAGGCGCCCGCGTCTACACCTGCGCGGGAGGGGATGCCGGGGCCCATGGGGAACTCCGCGGGCGTGTGGACGCGGATGTTCGTCAGTAGTGTGGCGTATGCGCTGGCCGTGGTAGTCGTGGCCGGGCGGGCTGTCGGGGACACGGCCGATCTGGGCCGTGCCTTCGAGGATGCCTACGTGTCCGAGGTGGACGGCTCGCGCCAGGGCTTCGGCGTGTTCCTGCCTGCCGTCCCGCCTCCGCGGCCGGAAGGGTACCCGGTTGCCCTGCACTACCACGGGTACGGCTGGGTCGTGGACCGCGGTTTCTCGGACTTCCAGCGCCGATGGGCCTACGAGCATGGGTGGGTCCTCGCCAACGTCAACGGCCGTGGGCCCACGTTCTACGACGGCATCGGCGAGAACGACGTCTTCCGCGTCCTGCAGCGTCTGGACGGATGCTTCGGGATCGATGAGCGCCGGGTCTATGTGACGGGCGCCAGTATGGGTGGTACGGGGGCCTTCCGGCAGGGCGTCCGATGGGGGAATTGGTTCGCGGGCGTCTGGGGCGTGGATGGCTGGAGTCACTACCAGGAGTGGCATACGCACTGGTACGCCCGGAGCGACGCCCCGACCGCGATCGAGGAGTTCCGTCGGCCGCTGCTTCAGGCGGCGGCAGCGTCCTACTCCGCGCCCAGCGCGATGACCGGGAACATCGGCATCGTCACAGACCTCAGCGACAACATCGTCTACCCCGGCAACGGACAGGTACTGACCGAAGCTCTGGACGGGCTTCGCGCGGAGGAGCCCTCCGAGTTCTCACACGAGAGCATCGAGCACGAGGGCTATGGGCATGGACAGGGCTTCAGCATCGAGGAAGCGTACCGCTACTTCGAGGACAAGCAGGCCCTGGTTCGTCCGGGTGCGGTCCGAGTGGCCACCACGCAGCTCAAGTACGGTGGGCTCCACTGGGTGCAGATCGAGCGCTTCGTGCGCCATGGCGTTCGTGCCGACATCGAGGCCGTCGCCGCCGATGGCGAGGTGACGGTGCGGACAGACAATGTGGCCCGCTTCACTCTGAACCTGCCCGACAGCCCGCTGGCGCAAGCCGGATCCGTGCGCATCGTCGTGGACAGTGAGTCGAGCCTGGACCTGCCGCCCAACGCGGTCACGCTCTCCCTCGCCGCTGATGCTACGCCGAGTGCACCCCGGTGGGAGGTTTGCACGTCGCGCCCCGAGCTGGAGAAGACGTCCGCCATCGAGGGCCCGATCGGGCACGCCTTCACGAAGCCGTTCGTGTTGGTCTCCGGCGAGCTCGGCGACGCGGCGACCACCGATCTCAACCGCGCCGAAGCGCAGCGGTTCGCGGACGACTGGAATGGCGCGTTCGTCCACTACCCATGCGTTCGTCCCATCGGCGATCTGGACGTGACGCCGGAGCAGACCGCCTCGCGCAGCCTGATCCTGTTTGGCACCGAGGACGACAACCGCCTGCTGCGGGATGCCGCGGAGCGCTATGACCTGCCGATCCGCGTGTTCGGCGACCGCATTGTCGTTCGCGATCCGGTGAACGGTGACAGGGCCTACCCGACCGACTCGTTCGGCGTGTTCGCGGTCTACCCGAACCCGCTTTCAGGCTTCCGAACCTACATGGTCATCAGCCACGGGCAGTTCCCCATTCGGCCGGATGGCACGGAGCCACACGGCCTCGGGTATGACATTGAGAAGCTGCCCTGGGCCTGGCCCGACTATGTTGTGTTCTGCAAGGATCCCGCGAAGCTGCCCTACGTGGGGAACGTGAACAACAAGGACTCGGTGCTGTGCTACGAGGCCGGCTACTTCGTGGAGGCGGGCTACTTCGACCAGGACTGGCAACCGGCCCCGGGTACCGAGCTGGGCTGGCGCGATACCGTCGTGGACATGACGCCGGCTGCTATCCACCTCCGCCACATCATCCTTACGTTGGGACGCGACCAGGGTCGTACCTACGCGGAAGCGACGCTCAAGGTCGTGGACCAGGATGATCGCCCCGTCGATCAGGCGAGGGTCACCGTGCGCTGGTCCGGTACCCACGAGGGCGTCGACGGCGGGGTCACGGACAAGGACGGCGTCCTCGCCTTCCGCACGCCCTCGACGGATCTGGCGGCCGGGCGCTTCTGTTGCGAGGTGCAGACGATCATGGCGACAGGGGCGACCCACGCCCCCGGCGCAGATGCCCGCCGGTGGGATGCCACCAGTTTCGGTCAACGGAGCGATGTGGTCGTGGGGATTCGCCCGCTCCCTGATGGATTGGCCGCAGGGGATGTCGTGCGGGTCGAGGTCGCGGTCCGTAACGACGGTACCGAGGAGGCAGAATGCTCGGTCTCGCTCGGCGGCGCGGAGGGAAGGGTGACTCCTTTGGCGCAGAGGGCAATCGTCCCGGCGGAGGGAACCAGTGTGGTGACGTTCTGGTGGGATACCGCCGGCGTCCCGGCCGGGAGAGCGGTACTCCGTGCAGCGGCGCAGATCCGCAACGGGACGGACGCGACGCCGGGAAACAACGAGGATCTCCGGGTGGCCGAGTTGGGCCGGCCGGTTGGGCAAGGAGGGTGATACGTGAAGGACCCGCTTGTGTGGGTGGTCTTGGCCATCCTCACTGTGCCGACGCTGGTGACGTCGGCCGGCGCGCAGTTGAGCGTCGGTGCCGTGGCCCCTGCCGACGAAGTCGAGCTGTTTGTGTATGCCGGGCGTGATGCCACGTTGGTGAGGCAGCATGTTGCGCTGAGCCTCGTCGCCGGCGCGAACACTGTCGAGTTTGCGTGGCGCGAGTTGACGCTCGACCCGACCTCCATCTCGCTCCGCGTGAGCGATGGGCCGGAGGCCGTTGCCACGACGTTCCCGACGGACCGGCCGGGCACGGTGTGGTTCTCGGTGGAAGCGGAGCGTGGGGGGGTATATGCGGCCCAGGTCGCCTACATGGCGATGGGCTTCGCGTCCGCCACGCGCTATCGAGGGGTCCTCTCCGAGGATCGGGCGAACCTTGATCTGACGGGCTACATCGAGCTGACCAACAACGGCCCGGAGGCGTTCGCCAATGCGAAGATGAGCGTTGTGGCCGGCGAGGTGCAGTTACTCAGTGACGTGCGGGCGATGTCTGAGAGGAGCCTCATCCCCACCGATGCCGCGCCGGACCAGCGGGCCCAGGAGGAGGCGGCGAGGGTCGCTGCCGAGCAACAGAAACAGACAGCGCCGCCCCCGAAGCCGCCGAATCCCTGGGACCTGCCCGCACTCGGCGGGCTGCCCCAGCCACCGCAGCGCGTGGCCGCGCCGAAGCTCACGCCCGAGAGTGGCGTCCCGGAGTACTGGGTCTATCCCGCTGAAGGCCTCCGCGGCCTCGCCCCGGGCGAGACGCGCCAGTTCGACTTCCTCCGGGCGCAGGGAATCCCCGTCCGCTCGGTGATCCGATTCGATCCCGCCAAGTTCGGCGATCGGGCTCACCGCGTGCTGATCCTGAGGAACGACGCCGACTCCGGGCTCGGCCAGGCGCCCATCCCTCCGGGGAGCGTGTGGCTGCTCGAGCAAGGTGGGGAGTCCATCCTGCCGGTGGCCGATGCACAGATGAAGCACGCGGCCGTCGATGAGGAAGTGGAGATGGACACCGGCCCGGAGCTGCGACTGGTGGTCGAGCGCAAGCTGTCGACCTACGAGCTGACGGGGATCGAGACCGACCCCTCCGGCCGGGTGAGCGGCTATGACCAGCATGAGGAGTACACCCTCCGGCTGCGCAACACCACCGACACGGAGCTGGCCGTTGAGGTCACCGAGGAGGTCCAGGGCGCCTGGGACGTCCGGACGGACGAGGTATACGAGAGGGCCAAGGACAACACGGCGACGCTCAAGCTCACCCTCGCGCCGGGCGAGGAGCACACATTGGTCTACCGCATCATCAAGCACAACGGCACGCGGGTTCGGGGGTGAGACACGATGACAAGACGGGCCATGCAGACAACAATCCTGGCGGCGCTGGGCGCACTCCTGTCGGTCGGCTTCGCCATGGCGGGAACGACCGTTACGGAGATCGGTGCGCGCGACGGGGTGAGCATCTTCCTCTCGGATGTTGGTAAGACGCTCATCGAGGAGCGCCGAGACGTGCCGCTGCAGGAGGGCATGAACATCGTCAGCGCGAGCTTCGCGTCGGACCGCATCGACCGCAGCGGCCTGCTGCTGTCGTGCGCCGATCCGGACGCCGGGCTGGAGATCAGCGGCGCCATTTTCCCGCGCGCTACGGGCAAGCTCGTCCAGTGGGAGGTCACCAGCCCCCGCGACCAGCTCGTCACTCTCCGGGCGATATACCCCATCTCTTACGTCTCGTGTACGCCCCAGTACGAGATCCTGTTCCCGATCGGGGGGCCCGAAGTGGGGGAGGGGCTACCCGCGCCCGTGGAGGCCCCCGGGTCACAGCGGGCGGAGTTCTCGGCACAGGTGCTTGTCGGCAACGGGACGGGGAGAGACCTGCCCCTTGCCGGGCTCTACGTGGCCGGCAACCAGATCGACGAACGCGCCATCGCCGCCGGCGAGGCTGTGAAGCTGTGCTATCAGCGTGTCGCCGACCTACCTCTGGACACATCGCTCGTGTTCGACGCCACGCGCTACGGTGCGTCAATCGCTCTCCAGGGAACGATAGTGAACTCCCCCGAGGTAGGGCTCGGGGCCGGCCCGCTTCCCGCGGGGAGGGTCCGCACGTACGCCTCCGACGGGCGGGACTCCCCTACCCTCGCCGCGGAGGACACGCTGGAGAGCCTGGCCGTCGGTGAGAAGTGCGAGGTGTTCCTTGGGTTCCAGCAGGACATCCGCGCGAAGCGCGACGCCGCGCCCGGTACTCAGGTGAACGTGCGCCGGGACCTGCGCGGCCGCTCTGTTGCCTTCGATCTCGAGGAGAAGGTCAGCTTCCAGTTCGCCAGCCCGCGGCTGGAGCCGGTCTCCCTCCGCGTGATCGAGCACATCGAGGGGCAGTGGCAGATCGTGCGGTCATCGCACCGCTATGCCAAGCTCGATGCGACGACGATCGAGTTCCTGGTGCCCGTGCCGCCGGGGGATCGAGAGACACAGCCCACGACCCTGGAGTACGTTGTCCGTCGGAAGAACCTGGCCCCCTGAGGGCTGCACCTTGAGGGCAATGCATCCGAGTCGTGTAGGCTCGGGTCTGCCAACGACATACGCGTTGAGAAGGAAGGGCGAGCAATGCCGGCACGAAGCGTTCTCACTGTAGTCCTGGCCCTCGGCCTGCTCCATATCGGGCTGCCCGCGAGCGCCCAGGTGGGCCCCTACACGGACCTCGACCCCTTCATGGGCGACTGGCAGGGCGCGCTGAAGCTGGCGGCCGGAGGCGAGAAACCGATCTGTGCCCAGGTGATCTGCTGGGGCGCGGAAGGCTACCAGGCGAACCTGCTGCCCGTGTTTGACCAGCGTGTCGAGCCGCTCGCCGTTCTGCGCGGGCAGCGCGACGGAGACGGTGTGAAGTTCGGCGACCAGGCCATGATCCGCGGCAAGGTGTTCTCCGGGAAGCTCGCCGGTGACAACGGGGGCGCCTTCGAGATGGCGCCGGTGGTCCGGCTGTCCCCCACTCTCGGTGCCAAGCCTCCCGCGAATGCGACCGTCCTGTTCGATGGCACGTCTCTGGACGGCTGGGTCGCCACCGGTGGCGCTGCATTCGAGATCGACCTGATGTCCATCTTCAAGACCGAGAACTGTGCCCTGTACATGCGCTCGAGGGTCAGCAGCCCGGAGGCACAGCCGGCCGTGCTCCAGCTCGGGAGCGATGATGGAGTGAAGGCGTGGCTCAATGGGAAGGCGATCCACACGAACGCCGCGTCCCGTGGGCTGCAGGCATTCAGTGACTCGGTCAACATCGACCTCGCCAAGGGAGAGAACGTCCTGATGCTCAAGATCCTTCAGGACGGCGGCGGGGCCGGCGGGTGCGCCCGCATAGTCGGTCGCGACGGCAAGGACCTGCCCGGCCTGGCGTTCGACCCCAAGCCGACCGTGGTCCCGGCGACGGACCTGCCGGCGATACAGGGCGGCAGCACGGGCACCATCGTGACCTGGGAGGTCGCGGGCCCATACACTCAGGCGGGAAAGAGCGGCCTGGGGCTCGTCGACGTGGCGTTCGCGCCGGAGACCGACCCCGGCTCTGTGAAGTGGGCGGTGGCCAACGACAAGCCGATCAAGAAGGAGTGGAAGCTCGTCGACGGCGGCGCCATGCAGGTCACGCCGGGCGCAGGCTCGATCATCAGTAAGCACCAGTCCGGCGACTTCAGGCTGCACCTCGAGTTCCGTTCCCCGTTTGAGCCGGATGCGCGGGGGCAGGGCCGCGGGAACAGCGGCGTCTACTTCCAGTCCCGGTATGAGATCCAAGTCCTGGAGAGCTACGGCCTGCCCGGCTATGACAACGAGTGCGGCGGCATCTACAAGGTCTCGCAGCCGCTCGTGAACATGTGCTCCCCGCCGACCCAGTGGCAGACCTATGACGTGGAGTACCACGCTCCGCGCAAGGACCCGGCCACAGGCAAGTACAGCGACGCGCTCATCACCGCTTACCACAACGGTGTGCTGATCCAGAAGGATGTCCGCCAACCGGCTGACAACCCGGGCGGCCAGGATGTCCAGATGGGCGGCCTGCTGCTGCAGGATCACGGTAACCTTGTCCAGTACCGCAACATCTGGGTTGCTCCCCTGGACGCGCCCTGGCCCGCGGGACTGAAGCCGTGAGCGCGGGAACCGGTGACACGAGCGATGCCCTGCGGTAGTCACCCCCAAGCCGCACGCGTCATCGTGGCGATGAGCGGCGGCGTTGACAGCTCGGCCGCGGCGGCGTTGCTCGTGCGGCAGGGCTTCGAGGTCATCGGTATCACGATGCGTCTGTGGACCCCGGAGCTCGCGTGCGACCCCGCCGAGGCTGAGGAGCGCTACGGCGGATGCTGCGGTCTGACGGCCGTTGAGGATGCGCGTAAGGTCTGCGGCCGCCTCGGCGTCCCGCACTATGTCCTCAACCTCAAAGAGGAGTTCCGCCGGCTCGTCGTGGAGCCGTTCATCGAGGAGTACCGGCGCGGCCGGACCCCCAATCCGTGCATTGCCTGCAACGAGCATATCAAGTTCCATGCCCTGCTCGACAGGGCCGAAGCCCTCGGCGCGCAGCTCATCGCCACCGGCCACCACGCCCGCGTCGTCCACTCGCCCCGCGAGCCTGCCCGGCTGCTGTGCGGGAGGGACAAGCGCAAGGACCAGGCCTACTTCCTCTACCGGTTCACGCAGGACCAGCTTCGCCGCGTCCTCATGCCGGTGGGGGAGATGACGAAGGCCGATGCACGAGCCATCGTTGGCGACCTGGTCCCTCGGATGTACGACAAGCCGGAGAGCCAGGATGTGTGCTTCGTGCCGGATGGTGACTACCGACGGTTCATCCGGGAGCACGGCGGTCCCTCGGCGCCGGGCGAGATCGTGCATGTCGACGGCCGAGTCCTCGGCCGCCATGACGGCGTGGAGCAGTTCACGCTGGGCCAGCGCAAGGGACTGGGCCTCTCGGTGGGGCGTCCGCTGTTCGTGGTCGACATCGACCCGGCGGCGGCGAGGGTGATCGTCGGGGAGCCGGCGCACCTGGTGCGGCGGTTCGTGCGCGTCGGCAACCTATCCTGGATCTCGGGTCACCCGCCGGAGGGCGAGGGACCTTACCGGGTGAAGCTGCGTTACAATAGTATCGGTGGAGACGCCATACTCGACGCCGGAGAGCCCGGTTCCACTGTCCTCCGTTTCGGTTCGCCGCAGCGGGCGCCCGCCCCGGGACAGGCAGCGGTAGTGTACGACGGCGATGAGGTGCTGGGGGGCGGGACGATCGAGGGGGCATGGGCCTGAAGACCGTGGGGGATTGCTTGCACGGGTCCGCGTGTGGTATGCCTGGACCGTGCTGGGTGACGAACACTGACGTGAGACGATGGTGAGGCCCCATGCCGAACCTCGATGACCGGAAGCGGCGCGTCCTGGCTGCGATTGTCCGCGACTACGTGGAGACGGCTGAGCCCGTTGGGTCCAAGCGCTTGGTGGAGCGTCACGGCCTTGCGGTCAGCTCTGCCACGGTGCGCAACGACATGGCGCGCCTGGAGGAGATCGGCCTCATCCACCAACCGCACACGTCTGCCGGGCGCATTCCTTCAGACACGGGTTACCGCTTCTTCGTCGATGAGCTGATGGAGATACCACGGCTCTCTCAGCGCGCCGAGGCACTGCTGCGCGAGCATCGCAAGACGCACGGTGCGGAGATCGACGAGATCCTTCGGGCCGTCTGTGCAATCCTTTCGAAGATCACCAACTACACATCGGTCGCGCTTGTCCCCGGCCTACACGAGGCCGAGCTGCGGCACATTCAGGTCTCGAAGGTCGACGGCAACCGCGCGGTGGTGATCCTTGTCACCGATGCCGGGCATGTCATCCACGAGTTCATCGACGCGGGCGAGTCGCACACCGCGGCCGAGATTGATGTCATCAGCAGCATTCTCCGGCGCCGACTCTCGGGGATGCGCATCCAGGACATCCAGGCCATCGATGTGCAGCATCTGCGCGCCGAGTCGCGGATCCGCGGGTTGCTCCTCGAGGAGACGCTGCGCGTGATCGGTGAGCATCTCGACCGGCGGACCTACCAGGTCTACATCGACGGTACGATGCATATTGTCCGCCAGCCGGAGTTCGTGGATGTCGAGCGGTTGACGCGCGTGCTCGAAGCACTCCACACGGAGCAGCAGCTCGCGGCGCTGCTCATGTCCGGCCTGGCTCAAGGCGGCGTCCAGGTGCGGATCGGCCACGAGACCAAGGTCGACGACATGAGCGACCTGAGCCTCGTCACGGCCTCATACACGACCGGCCACACGAGAGGCACCGTGGGCGTGGTGGCCCCGACGCGGATGGACTACGAGCGCGCCTACGCCGCCGTGGCCCTGGCCGCGTCGATCCTGGAGAAAGCACTGCAGTCCGACCGATGATGACTGTCCGAGCGATGCGCGAGCGGTCGCGCCCGCATGTCCGGCCTGTACTCCCGTTGCTTCTGCTCTTCGTGGCGTCCGCTATACCCCTCCGTGCGGAGACGCCCGGGCTGTCCGCTGACGAAGTCCAGCGTCTCCGTGACGAAGCCGTCCGGCTTATCAACGCGGACCGCACGGCGGCGAGCGTCCCGCCCGTGGAGCTGGACAGGAACCTATCGGCCATGGGCGACCTGTTCTGCGACCAGGCGCTGAAGCATGGCCTTCGCGGCCACTACCTGACCGATGGTTTCTCGCCGTTCCACCGCTGTGCGTTCTGGATCAACGGTACCGACTACACGGGCCAGAACGTCTGCTCCACGTTTGGCGTCAACGGGGCTGTCTGGACCTACGACCAACTCGCGCCGAAGCTGCGCGAGTACGAACAGATGATGATGGCGGAGACGCCACCCAATGACCGCCACCGCCGGAACATCATCAACCCCTGGCATACCCATGTCGGCATCGGCCTTGGGTGGGGACCTACCGGCATTCGTATGACCCATGAGTTCGCGAACCGGCTGGTGGCGGTCAACGAGATCGCCCGCGAGCATGCCATCGGTTCAGCGCCCGTGTTCGGCGGAAGGATCCTGGACACGAAGCGGTTCGATCTGGCCGGGATCACCGTGTTCTACGACCCGACGCCCACCGAGCTGACGCCCGAGGAAGCTGATAGGCACGACTCCTACGGTCTGCCCGAGGAGTACCGCTTCCTGCGCTTGCTACTGCCCGAGGGCCGTTTCTACACGGACACGCGCAGCCGCGGCGATATAGCCATGTCCGAGGATGGCGTGTTCGCGTGCCGGCTGTTCTTCTGGAACGACGCCCCCGGGATCTACTCGGTGATGGTCCGCCTCAAAGAGCGCGCCGGCGACTCGGACACCCAGATCCCCGCGACCTATGTGTGCCTCCGCGTCTTCGCGCCGCCGGCGGAAGGTGAAACAGCGACGGGGCTGAAGTGATGAGACAAGAGACCATCCCACTGCTCGAACGGCTACTCCTCACCCACGCCCCCTCCGGAGTCGAAGGGGAGATGGATGACCTCTGTCTGGCGGAGCTGGCGCCCCTCTGTGCGGACGTCCGGCGTGACGAGGCCGGCAACATCATCGGGCTGATCCGAGGCGCCGGGCACGGCTCCCCCATCCGGCTCATGGCGCACAAAGATGAGATCGGCTGTCTGGTGGCTCGTGTCGATGACGATGGGCGGATGCGGCTCGAAGCGCTGGGGGGCGCGCAGGCGTGGGTCTACGGCGAGGGCCCGATGGATGTCCTCGGCGACGAGATCGTCACGGGGGTGCTCGGCATCGGGAGCAAGCACACGAGCGAGCTGTCCGCGGACATACATGCCGCCAAGACGACGAAGCCGATGTCGTGGGACGTCGTTCGGCTCGATTGCCGCCTCACCCGTGATGCTCTGACGGCCAAAGGCATTGGCGTTGGCTCGCGGGTGTGCGTCGCTCGTTCCCGCAAGCATCCGCTGTTCATGGGGGACTATGTCGCGGGCTATGCCATAGATGACAAGGCCGCCGTGGCCGCGCTGCTGCTCGTGGGACGGATCCTCCATCGGCGCAAGGCGCCGCCGCCGTGCGATGTCTACCTGTGCATGACTTCGGCGGAGGAGCCGGGCATTCAGGGCGCGGCCTACGCGGCGCGAACGCTGCCAGGCGAGACGGTCATCGCCGTGGACGTCGCGCCCGTAGCGCCGGAGTACCCGGTGGAGCTGACGCCGAACCCGGTGGTCGTCTACAAGGACGCGGTCTTCATCTACGACAAGCCCCTTTCCGACGCGCTATGCACGGCTGCGGAGAGCGAAGGATACGCGCCGCAGCGCATGGTCGTGCGGGGCTACGGGAGCGACGCCAGTCACGTCGTGAAGTACGGGCTCACGGCGCGAGCGGTCCTGATCGGGCTGCCCACCGCCAACACGCATGGCTATGAGATCATCCACCAGGACTCCATCGAGGCCTGCGCCCGCGTCCTCGTGGCCCACATCGTCGGCGCTCCAACCTCACGGGCATCCCGCCGTCGGCCTCGCGCGCGGTGACTGGCGCGCGGCCCCACACTCACAGGCGGCGCTGGAGGCATAGGGCGTCGATCACCCATACCGGTGCGGGCTGGCCCTTCGGCCAGCGGAGCTCGAGGGTATGCTCACCCTCGCCCAGCTTCGCCGGCCACCCGGGCCGCCACGAGAGGTTCAGGTCTGAGTAGGGAAGGCGCGTGATGCCGGCGTTCATGTCGACATACGGCACCTGCTCGAGGTCGGCTCGGCTACCATCGACCCATAGCTCGCACGTCCGCAGCGCTTGGCCAGAGTCGGTGCTCGCGCGAATGAGGTACTCGCCGGCCACTGGCGTCCGCACCCGGAACCGCAGGTATGGCTCCCCGCTCTCACCGCCCAGCTCGAGGACCGTCCCGCCGTATGTGCCCTCCTTCGGGAAGCGACGGGACACGCCTTGCGCCTCATCCGCATCGCACGCGTTCACAAGGATGGAGGCATACGGCGCCGTCGGCGGTACCGGGTAGACCGACTCCACGAACAGGCGGACCTCCTCCGCGGTAAGGTCGTAGTGGTTCCTCGACAGCACTTCCCCGTCGGCGTCGCGGACCTCGAAGTCAGCCACGAACCCCTCGACTTGCCCGAAGAGGTCGCCGATCTGCTCACGCGTCAGAACCTTCACCGTCGAGTCCGGCGGGAGGTCGAACGAGGCCTCCTCCTGCCGGATGACGGCGCCATCATGCGCGGCGAGGGTGTAGGCGAGCGTGCAGCCCTTCCAGCCCTGGTGCCAATACTCGTTGACGACCCTCACGTCCTCCGCGCCGGTGTAGTCCAGGAACAGGATCGGCAGCACCGGCTGGCAGGCCTCCCGCACGGCTTCGTAAGCGCGGCGAGGGCGGCCGTTGAAGCTGACGATGCCCAGGAACGCAGTCGGGAGTGGGTCATCGAAGCGGCAGTGGATGGCCGCGGTCGTCGGCCCGAAGCGCTGGGCGCGGAAGTTCTCGAACATGAACTTCATGAACTGGGCGAGCCATCGCTCGCTGGGCTCGATGTGGCTGAGGACGTAGTCGCGCACCGCGCTCGTCGTCCAGTCGGCTGACGTGGGCGCATCGGAGAACACTGGGCCGTCTATGTAGCGGTACGAGTTGAACGTCTCCCAGTAGAACTCGACCGTGTCGAAGGGGAACAGCTCGGGCCCCACGATCTCCCGAATCTCCTCCAGCGACGGCAGCCCGTAGGCCCCGACCTCGCTGACGAAGCCGACCTTGATTCCGCTCCAGAGGAAGCTCCTCCGCGGCAGGTTGCTCGATAGGTTCGGGTAGATGTGGATGTCGAAGTCGCCGCCCCCGCACGCTTTCGTCATCGGTCGCGTCGGGTCGAGCCTCTGCATCAGCGACACGAGGCGATCGGTGAACTCCCCCTGGCCGCCCTCGTTCCACGCCGACCAACCGATCACAGACGCGTGGGGTCGGCACTGGGTCACCGTCTCGTTCACGATGCGCAGGATGTCGTCCCGGATGGGCGCGGTCGTCGAGTACTGCCACTGGAGCGGCATCTCCTGCCAGATCATCATGCCCATCTCGTCGCAAAGGTCGTACATGTCCGGCGACGACTGGTGCCCGACCATGCGGATGATGTTCAGGTTGGCGTCGCGCTGAAGCAGGATGCGCTGGCGGTAGCCCGTGCGGTCCATGAGTGACATCCAGTGGATGTCGTCGTTCAGCATCCCTTCGGGGAAGATCCGGTGGTGGTTGACGTAGAGGCAGCTCCGGGATCTGTCGAACGTCACCTGGCGAACGCCGATGCGGGAGACATGGCGGTCCAGGCGCTCGGACCCGCGTGTGACCTCGACCTCGAGGGTGTGTAGATCCGGCCGGCCTTGCTCCCAGGGATACCAGAGCTTCGGGCTGTTGATGTCGATCGGTATCTCGACACGGGTCTCTCCCGCGACCTCGACCGTGCGGGCGGCGTCGAAGACACGTGGCCGGGCTTGTCCTACGGACGGCTCTGTCAGTCGGACGGTGACCCGGACGCCCCCGGCCGACTCCGGGGATGGAGTGAGGTCACACCGCACCATTACGCGGGCGTGCGAGAGGTCCTCACTGATTGTGCTCTCGGTCCAGGGATCATCGATCCGCACGCCGCCTCGCCCGACCAGGGCCACCGGCCGGAGGATCCCGCCCATACATCCTTCCTGGTTGTAGGGCATGGCGATGTCATCCATGCTGTTGCCCTTGATGAGCGTCTTGCGCGCGCGAACGCCGGGGTCCACAGGGCTGTCCACCCGGACGACGATGGTGTTCCGCTCGCCTCTCCGAATGGCTGACGTAGCATCGAGCCAGAACGAAGCGTAGGCGCCGGTGTGCCGGCCAACGTACTGCCCGTTGACCCAGACGCGCGCATCGTAGTCGACACCGCCGAAGCGCAGCTCGCAGACGGAACCGGGGAACGACTCCGGTATCGCGAACTCCCGTCGGAACCAGACGACGCCGTGGTAGTCCAGCCCCTCCACATACCATTGCGACGGGACCTTCATGCGGTCCCAGCCCGACGCATCGTGCTCGGGAGCGAACCAGCCCTGCGCGATGCCCAGGTTGCCCGGGTCGGTGACGTACCGCCACTGACCGTCGAGCGGCAGGATGCGGTCCGGGTCTTCCATGCGCGCGATAGGCGACGGGCGCGCCTTGGGCGTGTCCTTCGGGTAGGGACGGACCTGTCGGCCCGCGTATGTCAGCGCGTTGATCCGAGGCCCGGACTGCCGAAGGGTGACCGCAACGAGGATCAGCGACGCCTCGGGGTCGGTGCACCGGAAGGTCAGTGACCGAAGCGGGTCCCTCGGGCGTGCGAGCCTGTGTCCGAACATGAGGACTTGCATCTTCGGCTCGACAGGCAGCATCTCATCCAGGTGGTAGGAGAGCGCGCCCGGCGCAGCGGCGGACTCCGCCTCCGGGTCTCGAAGCCCGAACGCGAACTCCGCCTCGGGCACGAAGGAGCCGTAGCGTAGGTCGGCGACGTTGCGGCCCGCAATGAGCGGAACGGTCTCCACCTCGCCGTCGGCGTAATGCAGCACATACTCGCCCACCGGGGTCGGCGAATCGAATGAGGAAGCGAACCCGCTCCCGACATGCCCGAGGCAGAACAGCTCCTCGGCGGGTGTGTCGTGGAGTGGAATGAGGACCTCGGCGGAGTAGAGCGGCCCACCCTCCGGGTCGACCACCTCGCCGCGAGCCTGGAACTCGTGGATGACGGGCCCGTGCTCGGCCTCCATCGTCGAGTGCACGTCGAGGTAGATGCCTTGCGCGACCGTGGGGTCGAGCGGGAACTCGATCCAGCGGCCCATGCGTTTCTCATCCCGCACCGCGGCGACTTCGCGCTGCGACCCGTCCGCAAGGATGACGCCGACCTCGTAGTCCTTGGGCGCGTGCCGAGGCACTGCCCAGCCCAGGAACCGGATGAGACGGACGGACGTCGG
>Ga0315288_10000519_pt1 | contig 48618 bp, 50 predicted proteins | sample YL17G11_20_MG_FD_203454 | JGI IMG/M metagenome (GOLD analysis project Ga0315288, IMG submission 203454) | Sediment microbial communities from Yellowstone Lake, YNP, Wyoming, USA - YL17G11_20 | ecosystem: Environmental > Aquatic > Freshwater > Lake > Sediment | place: USA: Wyoming | collected... | reverse complement strand
AAATGTAGTTTGGCGAATAAAGAAAGACCGCCGGAGCATCGCCTAAAACTAATTTTTGGAAATCCTCAAGTTTCTGAGCTCGTTTTACCGGATCAATTGTCTGGCGTGCGTCTTCCAAGATTTTATTGACTTTTTTGTTGTTATAAAGCGATAAGTTAAGCCCTGGATCTTTTATAGCCGCGCCATGCCAAAAAACGTAAGGATCAATGGAACTGGTATATGATTCGCCGATTAAAATCGCATTATAATTTTTGGTTCTTAAATAATTTTGCTGAAGTTCGCCCAATGAAACGATTTTTAAATCCGCTTCAATACCGACATTTTTTAAATAATCACGGATTAAAACTGCTATAAGCTGTATTGATTTAGCGGTGACAATAGTAAGTTTTAGCGGCGTTGCTTCTTTATCTTTTTTGTTGAGTTTTTTAGCAAAGATGCCATTTTCATTTTTTACCCAGCCGGCTTTCTCTAAAATTTCCTGTGTTTTTTCCGGGTTGAAATCGTATCCGTTAATGTTGGGGCTTGATCCGGGCAGACCCGGCGGAATCGGACCAGCCGCTATTTTACCTTCGCTATTTAATAGTTTATTTAGCAATTCTTCCCGGTTAACAGCATAGTTTATTGCCATTCTGACATTTTGGTCCTTCAGTATCGGATCGTCAGTATTAAGAAAAAGCGCATAAACTCTCAAAGAAGGAAGAGAGAAAACCGAAGAGCCGGATAAACCGCGCAACTGATTCTTGTTTTGGGCGGTTTGAAGCAAAATACCGTCGGCTTCTTTTCTGTTAAAAGCCGAAACCGCTTCTTCTTCGGAAAGATAAAATTTAAAAACCAAATTTTTAATAAGCGGAGGTGAAGCAAAATAATCTGAATTGGCGGTTAAATTAACAAAAGTAATTTTTCCCAATGAATCTTTTTGCAATTTAACAAAACGGTAAGGACCGGTGCCAACGGGTTTAAGATTAAAATCAGCTAAGGGAAAATTTTGAGGCATAACTTTACTCCAAATATGATTGGGAAGAATGCCCAGTAAAGCCAAGTTTTCAACAAAGGCACTGTAGGGCGTTTTTAAAGTTAAAATAACTGTGTTTTTATCTGGCGCCTCAGCTTTTATTCCTTGCCAACTGGTTCGCAACGGACTGTTATATTCTGGATTTTGGACTGCGTTGATAGTGAAGACGACATCCTCGGCGCTAAAAAATTCACCATCATGCCACAGTACTGCTTCTTTTAGTTTTATGGTGTAGGTTTTTCCGTCTTTTGAAAGCACATAGCTTGCAGCCAGGTCTGGCACGAGTTCGCTTTTTTCATTGTATTTTAAAAGCGAGGAGAAAATCAGACGGGAGAGATCTCTGTCTGAGTCATTAGTGGATAAAAGCGGATTGAGATTATGGGGCGATTCCGATACGGCTTCGACATAGGTGCCGCCAAGAGCAGACACTGCCTTGGTTTGTCCGCGATAAAAATTGCCGACCAAAAAGGAAATTGAGAAAAGAATGATAACAAAAAAAATACCAAGCCAGATTTTTTCTCTGGCATTAAGATATTTCCAGATTATTATCCAGTTTTTGATTTTTAGGAGTTTGCGAATGATGGTTATATTAGGAAAAATGCGATACTGACGGCGACAAATAATATTGCTAAAACAATAGTGGCCCCAAAGATAAACTTTTCTATGCCGCGGCGGGTGTGATAAAAAGTTGATTCGCCGCCAAAAACCGAAGAAAGACCACTGCCGCGCGTTTGAAAAAGAATAGCGCCGGTTAGAAGCGTTGCGATTATTATTTGAATTATTGGCAAAAATTCAGTCATTTTCTTTTTTGTGTTTATTGACGAACGCGGAAACTACGAAGTTGAAAAAACTTACGATAATCATTATCCAAAAATAAGCGGTGAAATTAGTGATGGAAATTTCCGGGGTGAAATAGACTACCAGCCAAATGAGAAAAATGTTTATTACAACCGTGAAAAGGCCCAAGGTGACGAGAATGAGGGGACTGAACACTAATTTTAAGATTGGTTTTAGAAGGGCATTTACCAAGGCGAGGATTAGCGCTATTTTCATTAAACTTAAGAATTGATATTGGTAAATAACGCCTGACACTAACCACTTGGCGGTTAGAACCGCCAAAGCGTTAGCGATGATATGAGCCAAAAAACTGACAATCATATTATATAGTATATCAATATTAACACCAAATGAACCTTTAGGCAAGAAATATTGACAAGATAATGTTAAAGAGGTAGTTTGTTGGTAAATCAGTTGTTTGAAAATAAAAAAGAGAGAGGGGGCGATAAATATGAATTTTAGAAAAATTGCTGGTGTAGCAAAAGAATTATGTCTCGAGAGATTAGGCAGCACATTGTTATTTGATTGGGGCATCCGCGAATTTAAAAAAGGAGTGTACAGCTGGTTAGATAGGTCTGACTGGGAAAATATTGAGATTGAGCCAACTGACGTTTCTCGTTTTTATTCTTTTTTCAGAGAAAAGCTTCAACTTATAGGAATGTCGTTAACTACAGGAGATCAAACCCATGATGAAGCGTTGTGGGATGAGTTAACGAAGGCACTTGAAGTGTTCCGCGAGGTTCTCGTCTCAAATTTTCATGTTGAACTTCCAACAGCCAGAGTTGTATCTATGGTTACCGATATGGTTGAATGCGAATTTCTTGAGGGATTTACGGGTAAAGATGGCCAGCTTTACGTGAAGCCAAAGGAAAAACCATATGATCTTAAAATTAAGATCGTGAAAATACCAGCAGGACCAGCGCCCGAAGAAATCCGACAAAAGTGGGTTGGGTTGATATTACCAGCTTATATATTTCCACGGAATCAGAAGCAAAGAGATTTGTACTTTGGTGAAATTCCTGTGGGATATGAAGAGTGCTACGCAGTTCCGAAAATAGAAGCGATTGAATTACTTAAAGAGGTTTTTTTAGAAGCAGCTGAGTGGTTTATCAATAATATGAGTTCTTGGGGCGATTTTTGGTTTCAACTTAGCGAAGCAGAAATCGTTCAATAATGTTTTTGAATATGTATTAAACCGTCGTGTTTTTAATCCGGCGGTTTTTTATTAAATTGCTGACAAAATATAGATTTCGGAAATCTATATTTTGTATGATACATCAATATTAAAATATTAACAATAAATATTTTTTTTGGCAAGAGATTTTTTATGTTTGTCTATTTGTTTTAAATAGGTATAATCTAGGCATAGATTAAGTAGATTTGAACCCTTTAAAAGGGGAAGAAAGGAGGAAATGATTATGGAAGACGAGGTGGTAACACAAAAAGATACAGAGTGGCTAGAATATCTGTTGGCGCAATCTCGACTAAACAAGGATGAGCGGAAGAAGAAATGTGCAGAATCCGGCATATGTCTGTCACCCGAATGCTTAGATGCGGATTACAAGAAAGCCATAGAATGGTTTAGTACTCATCCAGATTTTATCTCTCCGGACATTGCATACCATTTTTGAGTAGTTCTTTTGCGCTTTTTGGAGTCACTTCAGTGACTCCTTTATTTTTTGTGAAGTGTTGACAAAATGAGAAATTAGATTAAAATGTTATTTGTAATGAAATGCATTATAATTAATCTTTTGAAGTTGTATGGCAAAACAAATATCCGCAAAAATTTCTATAAAACCTTTGGGCGACCGGATTGTGGTTGCGCCTTCAAAAGAAGCCGAAAAAACCAAATCCGGCATTATTTTGCCGGAGACGGCTGACAAGGAGAAGCCCGCTCAGGGAAAAGTGGTGGCTATCGGCGCCGGCGAAAAAATCAAAAAATCCGGCATTAAAAAAGGCGATGAAGTGGTGTTTGAAAAGTATGCCGGCACTGAATTTAAAATCGGTGATATTGAATACAAAATTTTAAAAGAGGACGAAGTCCTCGCAATTTTAGAATAAACATATGGCAAAACAAATTATTTCAGGTGTTCAAGCCAGAGAAGCGATGAAAAGAGGCGTTGACCAATTGGCTAATGCCGTAAAAATTACTCTTGGCCCGCGCGGCCGAAATGTGGTTTTAGACAAGGGCTATGGTACTCCGACTATTACTAATGATGGCGTCACTATTGCCAAGGAGATTGAACTTAAAGATAAATTTGAGAATATTGGCGCTGAACTCGTTAAAGAAGCGGCCTCAAAAACGAATGATGTGGCCGGGGATGGCACTACCACGGCGGTTGTCTTGGCGCAGGCCATGATTGCCGAAGGTATCAACCTGATTAATTCCGGCGCCAATGGCACGATTTTGAAACGGGGCATGGACAAGGCGCTAGCTAAGGTGTCGGAGATTTTAAAGAAAAATTCCAAACCGGTGACAAAAGAAAAAATAAAAGACGTGGCGGTTATTTCGGCTAACGATGAGGAAATGGGTTCTCTCATTGCCGAGGTTATCGGTAAAGTCGGCAAAGAGGGAGTGGTGACCGTTGAAGAAGCGCAGACCTTGGGCGTTGATTATGAATTAGTTGAAGGCCTGCAATTTGACAGAGGTTATGTCAGTTCCTATATGGTGACCGATACCGAGCGGATGGAATCGGTTTTGGAAAAACCGTATATTTTAATAACCGACAAAAAAATTTCTTCTTTGCAGGAAATAATGCCGCTTCTTGAAAAAGTGTTAAAATCCGGCAATAAAAATCTGGTTATCATTGCTGACGAAGTTGAGGGCGAAGCCTTAGCCACTCTTGTTGTTAATAAGCTGCGGGGTATTTTTAATGTTCTAGCGGTGAAAGCCCCGGGTTTTGGCGACCGACGCAAGGAACTATTGGACGATATCGCTACGGTGGTTAACGCCGAGGTGATTTCTGAAGACAAAGGAATGAAGCTTGAAAATGCTGATATAAATGTTTTGGGCGAAGCAAAAAGATTAATCGCCAATAAAGATAATACCACCATTGTCGGCGGCGCCGGTTCCAAATCGGAAATAGAAAAAAGAATAAAACAGATTAAAACCCAGCTTGAAAAAACCGAGTCGGAATTTGACAGAGAGAAACTGCAGGAGAGATTAGCCAAGCTTTCCGGCGGCGTGGCGGTTATCAAAGTCGGCGCGGCCACGGAAATTGAAATGAAACAAAAGAAATTCAAGATCGAAGACGCGGTCTCAGCTACCAAGGCGGCTATTGAAGAGGGAATCGTTGCTGGCGGCGGCGTGGCATTACTCAATGCTGCTACAAAAATTGTAAATGCTGAAGAAAAAGATAAAGATTATGGTAAAGAATTTGGCGACGAAAGAAAGGGTTTTGAATTAGTAATTAATTCTCTTCAAGAACCAACTCGCATTATTGCTAGAAATGCAAACAAAGGCGACAACGAAGTGATAAAAGAGATAGTAGAAAATTATTTCAGGAAAGATGGAGAAGAAAATTATGGTTTTAATGCTATTACTGGAGAGTATGTTGATATGATTAAAGCGGGGATTATTGATCCGTTAAAGGTCACTAGAACCGCTTTGCAAAATGCCGTTTCTGTCGCTTCAATGCTTTTGACAAGCGAATATCTTATTGCCGATCTTCCGGAAAAAAATAATCCGCCGGCTGGTGGCGGGATGCCAGGGATGTCGGAGATGTAAGGGCTTTGTCTAAAATTTCTTTTCAGAAATTTTAGCAACAAAACCTTATCCCGCCCTCTATGTATTACACTTACGTTTTAAAAAATAAAGAGAATAAATTCTACATTGGCTATACCGATGATTTGGCAAGAAGGTTTAAAGAACATCAAAAAGAATGTAAATGGTTTCTAATATATTACGAAGCTTATCAATCAGAGAAACAAGCGAGGGAAAGAGAAAGAAAGTTAAAATATCACGGCAGTGCTTGGAGAGCGTTAAGGAAGAGAATTGAAGCTTAGAGGGCGGGATGCTTAATTCTTTAGCTAAAAATTATCATTAATTATTATTAATTCAATTTTTAGAAATAATTAGCATGTTAGTAATTCGATTACAAAAAGTTGGGAAAAAACACACAATGACTTTTAGGGTTGTAGTAACTCAAAAAACCGCTGCGGCAAAGCGGAAGTATTTGGAGTTGCTCGGCAATATTAATCGCAAGACAAAAGCAATAAGTTTAAATAAAGACAGAATTTTATACTGGATTAGCAAAGGTGCTCAGCCATCCGACACTATCCATAATTTGTTAGTATCGCAAGGTGTAATTTCCGGCGCCAAAAAACCGGTGCACAAAACTTCTAAAAAACCGCCCGCAGCGACAACACCGGAAACAACTCCGGAAGCGACTTCGGAAAAAGCTCCAGAAGCCACGCCAGCCGCTTGACCCCGTTAAAAACTTTGTTTTTAACGGGGTTGACAAATTTTTTATTTTTCGCTATACTTTAGACAATTAGTAGCTACCCCTTCGGGGTTAGGTCGACCTACTAACACCTTTAAAAATAAGATTATTCAAAGAAATGGCTAACAAACCAGTTGATCAGGAATTTCTTGAATACCTTGTGAAATCAATTGTTGATCATCCTGATGATGTCAAAATTGAACGCAAGGTTGACGAGATGGGAGTCCTTTTAGACCTTAAAGTAAACCAAGAAGATATGGGTATGCTTATCGGTCGACAGGGCTCAACAGCTAAAGCCATCCGAACTCTGCTTCGCATTATTGGCGCCCGCCACAATGCGCGCGTCAATTTGAAGATAGAGGAACCGGAGGGCTCAACTCGTCCAGTGAGAGAAAGACCAAGAGATATGGACCAAGTTGTTGAAGATTTGAAACAACTGTAATCTAAACTCAAAACCCCCCATTATGGGGGGTTTTGAGTTAGACAATCCCACATTTATTTTCACGCTTTTCTCATTTGCCCCAGCGTGGCAAATGAGAGGGTTCGCCCTCGCTCTTGTTTCGCAAGCCGTGCCCGCTCGGGCTTACAACCCGCTTTGAAAACAAATGCGGAATTGTTTATAGTAAATTTAGAACTTAATATGCAATTCGATATAGTAACAATCTTTCCAGAGGCCTTTAGTTCGTATTTAAATACGTCAATTTTAAAACGTGCTCAAAAAAACAAAAAAATAAAAATAAACATAATCAATCTCCGCGATTTCACAGCCGATAAACATAAAACAGTTGACGAAAAGCCATATGGCGGCGGAGCGGGGATGGTTTTCAAAATTGAACCTTTGACTAAAGCTATCGGTTCAATTTTGAAATTTAAAAGTAAAAATGAAAAAGTAAAAGTTATTTTATTTTCCGCTTCAGGAAAGCAATTTGATTCCAAAATGGCGAGCGATTTCGCGAAGAAATATAATCATATTATTATGATTGCCGGTCATTATGAAGGAATTGACGAGCGGGTTAAAAAAATTGTTTGGGATTTGGGATTTAAGATTTGTGAATTATCAATAGGTTCTTATGTATTAACTGGGGGGGAATTGCCGGCGATGATTGTTGTTGATGCGGTGTCGCGGCACATCCCGGGCGTTTTAGGAAAAATTGAATCGCTTGAAGAGAAAAGATATGGGGTGGGAGTGCCGGTTTATACTCGGCCTGAAGTTTTTGTTTACCGCGGCAAAAAATATAAAGTTCCCAAAATTTTACTTTCCGGCAATCACAAAAAAATTGAAAATTGGAGAAAGCAACACCAAAAATGAAAAGCGCCAATCTGTTTGTTTTAAATCTTATAGACCAGGGAGTTTTGAAGACGCCGCGGATTATTGAGGCGTTTAAAAAAATTGACCGGGCTGATTTTACGCCGCCGGAATTAAAGAACGAGGCCTATATTGACGAGCCGCTTTATATCGGAGAAGGGCAGACGATTTCTCAGCCGTACACAGTGGCTTTTATGATTGAATTGTTGCAGCCAAAATCAGACGATAAAATTTTTGAAGTCGGGTTTGGCTCCGGATGGCAAACAGCTATTTTGGCTGAAATCGTCGGCGGAAAAGGAAAAATTTTTGCCGTTGAAAGAATTGAAAAAATTTTTAAATTCGGTACGAAAAATATTTCAAAATACAACTTTATAAAAAAGGGGATTGTCAAAACCATTTTAGCCGACGCGACAAGGGGATTAAAAAAATACGCGTTGTTTGATGACATTATTGCCGCGGCTTCGGGGACTGAAGCGCCGGAGGCGTGGCTTGAAGAATTAAAGATTGGCGGCCGTTTAGTAATGCCTATTAGGAATAGCATTTGGCTTTTTATTAAGAAATCAGGAGAGAAGTTTGAGAAACAGGAATTCCCTGGCTTTGTTTTTGTTCCTTTATTAAGTGGGAAAAAATAGATTTGACAGGATTTTTTAAATAAGTTATCTTTTCTATAAAGAATCCGCAGATAACAGGCAACCACAATACAAGACCTGTCGAGGATTTAGCTGGATACTCCGGCTTTCCCTTTATCTGCGGATTCTATCCGCTTTTTTTAATTTTATGGCACTAACTCGCGAACAAAAACTGAATATTTTAAATGATTTAACCGATAAGTTTAGCCGGGCCAAAGCCGCGATTTTGGTTGATTTCAATAAGTTATCCGTAAGCAAAGCGATGGAATTGAGACGCAATTTGAAATCTATTAACGCTGAATATAAAGTTGCCAAGAAAACCTTAATCAACCGTGTTTTAAGGTCCGGTCATTTTGATGATGCCAAGATAGATGATTTCAAGACGCAGGTGGGTGTTATTTTTAGCTACGAAGACCCGGTGGCGGCTGCGAGCTCAATTTGGAAATTTTCCAAAATCAATGAGGCCTTAAAGATTTTAGGTGGATTTATGGGATTGAGATGGCAGAACAAAGACAGCGTTATCGCCTTGGCAAAACTTCCGTCTCGCGAAATTCTTTTGTGGCAGCTTGTCAGAACAATTGCCGCTCCGCTTTCAGGTTTGGTTGGCGTATTATCCGGCAATATGCGTAATTTAGTGAATGTATTAGGAAGTATTTCCGCCAAAGGCGGATCCGCCTCGGGCGGAAAATAATATAAGGTCGAAAAAATAATAGATATCATAAAATTTATGGCAAATAAATTTGATAAAATTATAGAAGAAATTGAGAAATTGACGGCGCTTGAACTTTCTGAATTAGTGAAAGCGCTTGAGGAAAAATTCGGCGTGTCGGCAGCGGTACCGATGATGGTTGCTCCGGCCGCCTCCGCTGAAGTTTCGGCGGACAAGGAGGAAAAGACCGCTTTTGACGTTGTGTTGGCTAAAGCGGGCGAGCAAAAAATCGCTGTTATTAAAGTGGTTCGCGAAGTCACCGAAAAGGGTCTTCAAGAGGCGAAACAATTGGTTGACACTGCTCCCCAAGTTATAAAAAGCGGCGTCAATAAAACTGAGGCCGAAGAACTCAAAAAGAAATTAGAAGCAGCCGGCGCGGCAGTGGAATTGAAATAAACAAAGAAAAACAAAACGCCCGATTGAAAAATCGGGCGTTTTGTTTTATCATAATTTGGATGGCAAAAAAATTTTTCGAGCCAACTTTGGATGCTCTGTTTGATTCACCGATTAAAGTGAAGCTTTTAAAGTTGTTTTTGCATAATCCGGATGGAAATTTTGAATCAAAAGCAATAGCGAAAAAACTCAATTTAAAATCGGCTCAGGTTAATAAAAATATTAACAATTTAACTGAAATTAAGTTTTTAAATTGTAAAAATTCAAATGGTAAAAAAACTTTCAGGGTTAATCGTGATTTTGAGTTCTATAATGAACTTAAGGAATTGGTGGCAAAAGCCAGCCCGGCCTCAAAAGAGAAAATGTTAAAGTGCCTTAAGAGTTTAGGAAAAATTAAATTGGCGCTTCTGGCTGGCATATTTATTAATTCCGATACTTCCCGGGCCGATCTACTGATAGTGGGAGACAATATAAAGCCGGCAAAGTTTAATAATTTTATAAAAGATTTAGAGGCGGAAGTCGGCAAAGAAATCAGTTATGCCCTGATGACCACTAAAGAATTTCATTACCGTTATGATATGTATGATCGTTTTATCCGCGATCTTTTGGATTTCAAACACGAAAAGCTCATAAACAAACTGAAAATCTAAGATGGGTATTTAGCTCAAAAGGGGCATTTAGCTCAGTGGTAGAGCGTTCCGTTCACATCGGAAAGGCCGCTGGTCCGATCCCAGCAATGCCCATACTACGATATTAAAACTTATCCACAGCAGGCCTATTGCAGGCCTGTTTTTTTTGTATTAACATTAAATCACTCTGGTGGGGAAAAGTGGGTAAGTATGTGGATAAGTATATAAATCTGTGGATAACTTTATAGATTTCCGAAATCTATAAAAGAAAAAAAATATGCTTTTAGGCGAATTTAAGCACAATTTAGATTCAAAGAACCGGCTGACAATTCCAACCAAGCTAAGAATGGAATTAGGCGAAAAGCCGGTTTTAACAAGAGGATTAGACAATTGTTTGTTTATTTATCCACACCGTGATTGGCAGCTCTTTATGGAAAAAATGAATAACCTTCCGCTCGGCCAGAAAAAGGCCAGAGATTTTAAAAGATTTATGCTGTCGGGTGCTTGCGAAATTGAAATTGATGAAATGGGCCGCGTTTTAATTCCCGACCCGCTCAAAAAATACGCCAAGCTTGAAAAATCTGTCGTGGTCATCGGCGTTCAGGACCGCATTGAGCTTTGGAGCGAGAATATTTGGAATAAGTATATTGCCGAGTCAGAGAAATTATCAGGCGATATTGCCGAAGGGCTAAGCGAATTCGGAATATAACTTTAGTGATATGCACACACCTGTTCTTTTAAATGAAGTTTTGGAATATTTGAATCCGCAGCCGAATCAGAATCTTATTGATGCGACGGTTGGCGATGGCGGCCACGCCAGAGCAATTTTAGAGAACATTGCTCCGAATGGAAAATTAATTGCGGTTGATCGCGATGTTGATTCAATAGTCCGCGCCAGGAGCAATTTAAAAGAATTTGAAAATAGAGTTATTTTTGTAAACGATTCTTTCGGAAATATTTCAAAGATTATGGAAAAGAGCGGTTTCAATCGAATTGCGGGCATCTTGTTTGACTTCGGCATGTCGACCAGCCAGTTGGAAAATTCCGGAAGAGGGTTCTCATTTCAAAAGGATGAAATTCTTGATATGCGTTATAACGCTGAAATTCCAATTACGGCCGAGGATATTTTAAATGATTACGGCGAAGGAGAACTTTTTGAGATTTTTAAAAAATTGGGCGAAGAGCCGAAGTCCAAAATAATTGTTAGGGCCATAGTTAATGCCAGAAAGAAGAAAAGAATAAGAACCACAAAGGAGCTGGTCGAAATTATAGAAAAAGTTTTAAGGCGCCGCGGCAAATTGCATCCCACCACTCTGATTTTTCAGGCCTTAAGAATTGAAGTGAATCAGGAACTAGCGGAAATAGAAAAGGCCTTGGCTGACATTCCGAAAGTTTTACCAAGCGGCGGGAGAGCGGCATTCATTTCATTTCATTCTTTAGAAGATCGCTTAATAAAAAATTGGGCTAGAGATTTAAGCAAAAAAAATATAATTAAAATTTTAAGTAAGAAACCCCTTACGGCTTCGGCTGAAGAATTAAAAGCTAATCCTAAAAGCCGCAGCGCGAAACTAAGGGCTTTCTCAAAAATTTGAAGCGAAGCGAACAAATTTTAGAGAGAAAACCTTATCCCGCCCTTTAAGCCCAAATATGAAAAAATTATATGAAACAAGAGAATAAACAATTTAAGAAAGGTAATCAAAAGCTCTTCAGCATAAAGGGCGGGATGCTCAATTCTATAATTAAAAATTCATCGCTTCGCTCTGAATTTTAAACATAATTGGCATGGTAGAAGCCATATTAAAAATAAAAGCATTTAAAAATATTAAAATAGAAGCGCTTAACACAGTTCTGGTTTTAAGCATTGTAGCTTTGACGGTTTTTTATTTATTTATAACTAATAATATAGTTATGGCGAATTATCAGAAAACCATGTTGCAAAAAAACATTGACAGTTTAAGAATGGAAATTAGAGTTCTTAATTTGGAACTCTCCGACAAGCGGAGCATTGGTTTTCTTAAAAAAGCGGCCCAAGACCTGAATCTTGTTGTTAGTGACCAGATCCAATATGTTAAAATTACTGGCCCGGTAGCTAAGAATCAATAACGGAAAAGATGATGAAATATAATCCGGAAAATCGAATTTTGGTTTTAATTCTGGTGTTTGTCTCGCTGGGCCTCCTTATTTGGGGGCGTTTCTTTTATTTAACCGTGATTCGTCATGATTATTATTTGGCAAAAGCAAAAAGCATAAGCGATAATAGCGGCGCTATTCCTCGCGGCAGCATTTTTTTAACTGACAAGGACGACGTTCCTTACGCGGTCGCTTTAAACAAAGAATTTCCCTTAGTTTATGCCGTGCCGGAAAAAGTGAAGGATCCGGCGGGCTTGGCAAAAAAACTGGTTCCCATTTTAAAGCTCGATGAACAACTTTTGTTTCAGAAATTATCAAAACCGAATGATTCTTATGAGATTTTAAAAAAGAAAGTTTCCGATGAGATTGTCAGTGCCGTTAAGGCTCTGGAAGAACCAGCTCTTGGCATTGATGATGAAACGCTAAGATATTATCCGGAAGGGCTGTATCTTTCGCAGGTTATCGGGTTTTTGGGATTTAACAAAGATGGCCAGGCCGGCCAGTATGGGCTTGAAGAATATTACGACGAGAACCTTTCCGGATTAATTTCCAGCGCCGATTTAGTTTTGACTATTAATTCGGCAATCCAAGCTCAAGCTGGAACATTATTGGCTGCAACCGTTAAAAAATGGCAGGCCAATAACGGTTCTATTGTTGTAATGAATCCTAAAAGTGGCGATATTATGGCGATGGCTTCTTTTCCGGATTTTGATGCCAATAATTATTCTGTTGTTTCAGACAAAAGTATTTTTGTTAATCCCGTCACTTTGAGGCGCTATGAGCCCGGTTCAGTATTTAAGCCGATTACCATGGCTATTGGTATTGAGACCGGGGCTGTTACGCCGGAAACAGAATATTACAATACAGGCAGCGTTAAAATTAACGACAAAACTATTTCTAATTCACTGCCTAATGAAGTTTTAGGTTGGCAGACGATGACTACGGTTTTGGAGCAATCTTTAAACACCGGGGCTATTTTTGTGGAACAGAAAGTGCCAAAAGATGTATTTCTCAAATATTTGAAAGATTTTGGCATTAACAGCAAAACTGGCATTGATGTTAATGAAGTCCCCGGAGATATTTCAGTTTTATCAAACATGAGAGACGTTAATTTTGCCACCGCTTCTTTTGGCCAAGGAGTTGCTTTGACGCCGATTGAATTGATTCGGTCTTTGTCGGTAATCGCTAATGGCGGTAAATTGGTGAAGCCTCATTTGGTCGCTAAGATTGTTTCCCGCAATGGTGAAAATTATGAGACGAAAAATGATTCGCAAGCGCAGATTATTTCTTCCGAGACCTCGGCTAAATTAATCAATATGCTGGTTAATGCTGTTGAAAACGGCAGCGGCCGCCGAGCTCAGGTCAAAGGTTACACCGTTGCCGGCAAAACCGGCACGGCTCAGGTACCGGATTTAAAAAATGGCGGCTATCTTGATGAATACATTCACACCTTTGTCGGTTTTGCGCCGGCTTATGACCCGAAATTTATCGTTTTGATCAAACTTGATAACCCCAAAGGAGTTTCTTTTGCTGAAAGCACGGTGGTGTCGGTTTTTCATGATTTGGCTCAATTTATATTCAGCTATCTGGCAATTCCTCCGGACAAGCCGGTTGAACAGCAGCCTTAAATGTTTTATACTTGCTTGAATCCCGTCAGAGCTGTAATGTCTTATTTACTTAAGAAAATATTAATTGGATTGGCTCGGGTACAAATTCGGAAATACAAGCCGATGATTATTGGCGTGACGGGAAACGCGGGCAAAACTTCAACGAAAGAGGCGATTGCTGCGGTGCTGCGCCATAGCAAGACCGTTCGGGTTGCGGCAGGGAATTTAAACAATGAATTTGGATTTGCGCTTACAATTTTGGGAGATTGGGATCAGGAATATTATGACTGCGGGTCTTCAATCGGCCTCTGGCTGCGGGTATTATGGGCCGGTTGCCGGGGATTGATTGCCCGGCGGGATTGCGCGGAAGTTTTTCTGCTTGAATACGGCGCCGATCGTCCGGGGGATATTAAGCGGCTGGTTGCGGCATTTAAGCCGCACATCGCAGTCGTAACGACAGTAAGTGATACGCCGGTTCACATTGAATTCTTCAAAAATACTGATGAGGTGGCGGCAGAGAAGGCGAATCTCGTGAGAGTTTTAGCAGCAGTTGATTACGCTATTTTAAACCATGACGATGGCCGGGTTTTTGATATGAAATCAAAGACAAAGGCCCAGGTTCTGACTTATGGTTTTGAAGAAAGTTCAACGATTCGAATCTCGGATTTCAAATATTCCAACATTGATAAAGACAAGCCGGCCGGAGTGATATTCAAGATTCATGAAGCGTCCAGTTTTGTGCCAGTTGAGATTGACGATTCGCTCGGGAAATCGCAAGCCTATGCCGCTGCCGCGGCAGCGGCAATCGGGACGGTATTGGGTATGAATCTTATTCAAATCAGCGAAGCGCTTCGGCAATATCATGGCCCGAATGGCCGGCTAAAAATTATTCCCGGAGTCAATGATTCAACAATTATCGATGATACCTATAACGCTTCGCCGGCTTCTACGCGGCTCGCGCTGGAAACGCTTCGCGATTCATCCGGTTCGCGCAAGATCGCCGTGCTCGGCGATATGCTTGAATTGGGAAAACACACAATCCCAGCTCATCAGAATATAGGCGCGCTGACCGCTTCCTGCGCCGATATTCTTGTGTGCGTTGGTTCGCAGGCAAAATTCATTGCCGAAGCGTCGAAAATGGCTAAAGATAAAATTTTTATCTTTAGCGCGTCCGATGACGCAAAATCTGAAATTCGCCATCTTATTCGCGAGCGTGACGTGATTTTGGTGAAAGGTTCCCAATGCTTACGCATGGAAAAAATCGTAGCCGAAATCATGGCTGAACCGCAGCGTAAAAAAGAACTTCTCGTCCGCCAGTCAGAACGCTGGCTTTCTAAATAATTTTATAATATAGTTTAATCGGTTGTTTTGGCCCTGTCGTCTAGAGGCCTAGGACACTTGGTTCTCATCCAAGAAACACGGGTTCGAATCCCATCGGGGCTGCTATGTTCTTTGAAATTGAGATTATAAAAAAGGGGGTCATATTATGCCAATGTCAAGGAGTTTCAAAAAGCGGTTATTTCCAAACTTGCTAAAAATTATCAATTATTTTAGCACACCCTTCCATATTTATGATGAGCAGGGGATAATAGAAACGGGAGAAAGTTTAAAATTTCACTTTCAAAATATTTTCGGTTTTAAGGAGTTTTTTGCGGTGAAAGCATTGCCTAATCCGGCGATTCTTAAAATCATGTACAAACTGGGTTTTGGTCTTGATTGCAGCTCTCCATCAGAGTTGATGCTGGCTCGTCGTAGCGGGTTTAGGGGAGAGGACATCATGTTTTCCTCCAATGACACCTCGGTGGGGCTGTTTAAGCTGGCGCTGATTGATGGCGGTTGTATTCTGAATATTGACGATATCACCATGATTGATAAAGTTCCTGAATTTCCAGAACTTATTTGCTTTAGGTATAATCCTGGTGAGAGGCGTACTGGAAACCGAATCATTGGAAATCCTGTGGAGGCAAAATATGGAGTTCGGCACGACCAGATCATTGAAACCTATAAGCGGGCAATAAATCGCGGTGCCAAGCGATTCGGTTTGCATACAATGATTGTTTCTAATCAGCTAAATTATCTTTACATGGTTAAAACGGTTTACATGTTACTTGAAGTTATTGAGACGGTCTCTAAGACTTTGGATATTAAGTTTGAATTCTTCAACATTGGAGGTGGGATAGGTATTTCTTATAGGTCTGGGGATGAACCTTTTAATATACTCGCTTTAGCAAGAGAAACGAGGGTGCTGTTGAGGAAATTTGAACAAAAACATGGATATGTGCCTAAGCTATTTATGGAATGTGGCCGTTTCATGACGGGACCTAGCGGAGTACTTGTGACGGCAGTCATTAATAGAATGTCTAAATATCGGGAATATGTCGGCATCGACACTTCCACTTTGTCGGCGAACCCGCGGCCGGCTATATACGAGACAGCTTACCATTACATCACGTTACTCGACCCGAAGGGAAGACCGAAACGAGGTCATGAAGAAATAGTAGATGTCGTTGGTCCATTATGCGAAAACAATGACAAATTTGCCAAGCAACGGCTTCTCCCAAAAGCAGAAGTGGGCGATATAATGGTTCAACATGATACTGGCGCCCACAGTTCTGCCATGGCCGGTAATTATAATGGCTGGTTGCGGTCTAAAGAATTGCTTTTACACTCAGATGGCACCGTTGAGCTTATAAGACGTGCAGAAACAATCAATGATCTCTTTGCGACACTTAAATTTGAGCCACAAATATTAGAACTTTAATTAGCTATTTGAAGCGGCTTGCGGTCTAGGCAACCCAAGCCGCTTTTATTATTGAGAAATCTGTCATTTTTTGTTACAATAACAAAATCGGGCCACAAATTTATGATTCCGCATAATTTAAGTTTAAAAATGTTTTTACAGGAGCTGGTTTCTTTTTCTTTAATCGGCGTTATCAGTATTTTTTCAGTCGCTAAAATTTATAGTTCAGATTTTGCTTCCGGGACCCAACCTCTCGCCATATCCTGGTGGCAGTTTTTACTGGCTTTCGGCATTGGCACGGCCATTGTCTTGGGTTTGATCCGCATCATGCACGGCGGTCTTTTTTTGCGGATCTTTTTCCTTTTTGCCTTATTTTCTGGCGTCTTAGTCACAACGAGCGTTTTTATTCCCAATACATGGGCGCTTATTTTTTCTTTATTTTTAATTTCTCTTTATATTATCTGGCCATATGTGTATCTTCATGATTTGATTTTAATTTTGACCTTGCCGGGCATTGCCGCTTTGCTTGGTGCTTCGCTTAATCCTTGGACGGCGGTTTTAATTTTAATTATTATGTCCGTTTATGATTATGTTGCGGTTTATAAGACCAAACACATGGTTAGAATGGCGAAAGCGATGATTTCCGGCCGGGCGATTTTTGCCATGATTTTTCCTGAACATTGGCTTGGGTTTAAATCGCCTCTTAACGAGGCTCACCCGGGGGAGGGTTTTATGATGCTTGGCACCGGCGATTTTGTTTTCCCGTTCATTATGGCTGCTTCCGCTTATGCCGTAAGTCCTGCCGCCGCTTGGGTAGTTTTTTCTTTTGCTTTATTGGGTCTTTTGTTAATGCATTTAATTTTTGTCTCTCAAAAAATCCGCCGGCCAATGCCAGCCTTGCCGCCATTGGCCGCGTTTGCAATTTTGGGATTTATATTGTCGGTGGTGTTTAAATTTTAAAATTGCTTAACCCTAAATATGAAAGAATTTTTTAAAAATACAACCAATCAGTTATTAATAAGTTCAAGTTTGCTTTTAAACATTGCGCTTTTTTTATTTTTTTATTTTTTTATAAAACAGAGCAATATTCCCATTGTGCTTCATTATAATGTTGATTGGGGCGTTGATTATTTTGGCGAAATCAAAAGCATATTTGCCTTGCCGATAGTGGGTATAATAATCTTTTTACTTAATGGCGTTTTGGCGCTGAAACTCTGGGGGGGAAACCGGATTCTATCTTATTTTTTAACAGCTGCAACATTTCTAATCCAATGTTTTCTTATTGTCAGCGGCATTGCCTTATATCTGATAAATAAATAAATATTGACTATTAATCAAAAAGGTTATATCTTAAAACTCTAAATAACATGAAACTCGCGGTTATAAAAACAGGAGGCAAACAATATTTAATAAAGGAAGGCGATAGATTGAAAGTGGGGAAGATAGATGTTCCCGAGGGCGACAATATTTCCGCCCAAGGCGGATCCGCCTCTGGCGGAGAATTTGATTTTAACGAAGTGCTGCTTGTAGCAGATAATGATAATATCAAAATCGGCGCTCCTTTAGTTGAAGAGGCCAAGGTTTCGGCCAGAGTTTTAAAACAAGGACGCTCTAAAAAAGTGATTGTTTTTCACTATCATTCTAAGACCCGCTATAAGAAAAAAGCCGGCCATCGCCAGCATTTTACGGAAGTCGAAATTCAGAAAATTATTTAATTTCTTTACGCGACTCTAAAGCGCCCGATAATGTTTTGGCGTCGGCGAATTCCACATCTGAACCATAAGGCAAACCTCGCCCCAGTCGCGTTATTTTAACTTTAAGCGGCTTTAGTAATCTTTCTAAGTAATGAGCGGTCAGGTCTCCTTCGTGAGTGGGAGAAAGCGCCAAAATTACCTCTTCAAATTTTTTATTCCCGCTTTTTTTGCTTTCTATCCGGTTTATTAATTCAGGTATTTTTAAATTTTTTGGAATAGCTGTGTCTAACGCCGAAAAAAGCCCGCCCAAAACATGATAGAGTCCTTTGTAATCTCCCGATTTTTCAATAGTAGCAAGATCGGTTTCTTTTTCAACGATACAAATTGTTTTGTGATCCCGGCTGGGATTATCGCAAAAATGGCATTTATTATCACCATTATTTTCAATGGCGAAGTAGCAGGACTGGCAGGTTTTAATTTCCTTGCCTAAGTTATCAAGCGCTTTTTTTAAGTCCTCCCGGATGTTTTTTTCTCCGTTTAAAAGCCAGAAAGCCAGCCGCGCTGCTTGGCGCGGGCCGATGCTCGGAAGACGGGAAAACTTATCTATAAAATCTTTGATAGGTTTTGGGTACATTTTATTTTAGTGGAGTTTATCCAAATTTTTGAAGCTGACATAATTTTCATTGAAATACAATTCAATCTTTCCGGTTGGGCCGTTGCGGTGCTTGGAGATATGAATTTCAGCAATATTTTTTCTGTCGGTGTCTTTTTTGACCTTATCTTCGCGATAAATAAACATGACAACGTCAGCGTCTTGTTCAATGGAGCCGGATTCTCTTAAATCGGAAAGTTTAGGCACTTGATCGGTTCTTGCCTCCGGGGCGCGGGAAAGCTGGGAAACGGCCACAATGGGAATATTTAACTCTCTGGCCAGATTTTTCAGCGACCTTGAAATTTCACTTACTTCCTGCGTCCGGTTTTCAACCCGTCCCGTTCCCTGCATTAATTGAAGGTAATCAATAATCAGCAGTCCGAGACCTTTTTCTGATTGAAGACGCCTGGCCATGGTTCTTATCTGCAAAGCATTTGGCGAAGCGGCGTCATCTATAAAAATTGGCGCCAATGATAAACGGTCAAGAGCTTTGCCGATTTTGTCAAAATCGTTGTCCTTGCCCTCATCGGACAGTTGTCCGGTTCTAAGCCGCCACAAATCAACATTGGCCTCGGCGGCAATCAGCCGTTCTACTAATTGTTGTTTTGACATTTCCAAGCTAAAAACGCCAACCGGAACTTTTTCATTAACCGCCGCATGTCTGGCAATATCAAGCGCTAAAGATGTTTTGCCCAAAGAAGGACGGGCTGCTAAAATTATCAAATCAGCTTTCTGCAAGCCGGCCAATTGCTTATCTAAATCTAAAAAACCGGTTGGGATGCCGCGCCAAGTGTCATCGCCCTTGTGCAAGCGGTCAAATCTCTCAAAGGCCTCGGCAAGATGAGGTTTAATGTGTTGGAATTCTTGGATGAGCGATGTTTGGGAAACGCTAAAAATCCTTTTTTCGGCCTCATCTAAAATTTCATCAATATTTTTATTTTCTTTCCACGCCAGCGATGAAATTTCGTTGGAAGCGCTTATTAAATCTCTTAAAACTCTTTTTTGGCTGACAATCTTGGCGTAATGAATGACATTTGAAGCGGTCGGCACAAAATTCATAAGAGTCGTGAGATAGGACATCCCGCCGATTTCTTTGAATTGTTTTTTTTCTTTAAGCCGGCTGCTGACGGTTAATAGATCAATCGGTTCGCTTTTTGTATAAAGGTCAAGGATGGCTTGGAAAATAATTTCGTGTAATTTGCGGTAAAAATCGCCAACAGTGATAATATCGGCGATTTTAATGATGGCGTCTTTATCTATCAAAAGAGAACCCAACACCGATTGTTCGGCGTCAATGTCCTGGGGCGGGAGCTGTTCTTTTCTGAAAGTTTTCGGAGGCATAAAAGCAGTATAATTCTTTAAAAAAATTCCTGCAAATAAAAAACTTTGGATAACTTGTGAATAAAAAAATCCTCCGTCTAAGCGGAGGATTTTTTTATTTCTTTTTCAATTTCGGACCAGAAGTAGTGTCTTCAACCAGCCAGCCGAGAGATTCGATTTTTTTGCGCAATTTGTCGGATTGGGAGAAATTCTTTTCTTGGCGGTATTTTTCACGTTCTTTAACCAGTTTTAGAACTAACGATGAAATTTCTTCGGTTTTAACTTTATTGAGATTTAATCCGAAAATTTTATCAAAATCAATTATTAAACTATATTTTGTTTTGGCGTTTATTTTTTTCGATTTAATAATATCCCATAAGAGCGCTACAGCTTTGGGCATATTCAAATCGTCATTTATATAAGACAAAAATTGTTTTTTATATTTTTCAAAATCAGTTTTTTCACCCTTCGGGTGATCACCCGTAGGGTGAGATTTTTGATTTTTGATTTCGTTTTTTATTACCAAAACCGTTTCTCTTAAATTTTCATAAGCGTTTTGGGCCGCTTGCAAACTTTTCCAAGTGAAATTTAATTTTGAACGGTAGTGGGCGGTTAAGGTCAAGTAACGGAAAGAAAGCGGATCAAAACCACGATTTTTCAGCACTTCCAATGTAATAAAATTACCTTCAGCTTTTGCCATCTTGTCTTTGTTTATAAGTAAGAATTCGCCGTGAAGCCAAAAGTTTGCTAATGGTTTTTTAAATGCCGCCTCTGATTGGGCAATCTCATTAGTATGATGCGTGCCGATGTGGTCAACGCCGCCGGTATGAATGTCAAAAGGTTGCCCCAAGTATTTTGTGGAAATAGCGGAGCATTCTATGTGCCAGCCGGGAAAACCCAAACCCCAGGGAGACACCCAACGCATAATATGGTTTTTATATCGATCTGCTAATTTGAACCACAGAACAAAATCGGCCGGATGTTTCTTCTCCGGATCTTCTATAACTTCCGCGCGCGCTGCGGTAATTTTTTTGGAAAGTGGTTGGTGAGAAAGTTTGTTGTAATTTTTAAATTTAGCGATATCAAAATAAATCGCTTTTGAAGTTTCGTATGCGTATTTTTTATTAATCAGTATCTTTATTATTTTTATCTGGTCGTTAATTGTTTTTGTAGCAGGAACAATAACCAGCGGTTTTTTTATATTTAATTCTTTTATGTCTTTTAAAAAGGCGATAGTGTAAAATTTCGCTATATCCCATACGGATTTTTTTTCTTTTTGGGCTTCTTTCTCGATTTTATCTTCTCCGGTGTCGGCATCAGAGGTCAGATGGCCAACGTCTGTGATATTTATTACTCTCTTTACCGCATAGCCGTTATATTCAAGCGTTTTCTGAAGAATATCTTCAAATATAAAAGTCCGTAAATTTCCTATGTGGGCATAATTATAAACCGTTGGGCCGCAGGTATATAAGCCAACGCGTTTGTCATGAAGCGGTTTAAAATTCTGTTTTTTTCTTGTAAGGGTGTTGTAAAACTTTAAAGCCATTTTTTCGTTTTGAAATACATCAGCATAACTAAGACGGTAAGACCGACGATTCCCAAAATTATCCAGAAATCATTCGGTTGGCCAAGAATAGGGTTTGTTTCAGTATTAATTTGGAGAATTGTCGCTACTAACATTGCAGGAAAGGTAATGAATGACATAATAGTAAACATTTTTACTATGGCATTGGTTCTGTCGTTTATCAAATTGATGTTGGTTTTTTCAAGCGCGTCGAGTGTGTTAGCATAATTGTCAATTTCGTGCCAAAGCCGGTTATAGTCGCCGATTAAATCGGAAAAATAAATTTTAATGTCCGTATCTTGTCCCCAAAAAGCGTGACTTTTTTCATATAAAGAATTAAAGATTCTGTATAATGGGCGAATGGCCATTCTAAAATCAAGAACATCTCTTTTCACCGTTGACACTTCTTTTATCATGTCACGGCTTACACTTTTAAAAATATTATCTTCAATTCGGCTGATATTTTTGGAAATATGAACAAGCTGTCTTTCGGCAAAACTTAAAATATCTTCAATGCCCCAATAGAGCAAATGCCCGCTAGTAGCACTAAATACCCTTTCTTTTATTTCATTTTTCTTCAAGCCTTCCGAAAAGGCATTAAGCGGCTCTATTGATTCATTGTGGACGGTTATGACATGGTTTTTAGTCACTAAGATATCAAGTTCAGCCGGCCTAGTTGTACGTTTTTGCCGATTAAATAGCGGAACGTATAATACGATAAATAAATAGTCTGGAAATTGTTCCACTTTTTCTCGTTTTGATGGTGGAATTAATTCACTTAAAGTCAGCGGATGGATATTGAAATTATTTTTAAGCCAGTCTAAATCTTTTTGACTCGGCTTTTCAATATCAACCCAAGTCAAATTGTTTTCTGTTATGGTTTTCATATTTTATATTTAAAAAATAGTTAATAATACCAATTATTTTAGCATATATTCAGTTGCAAAACCACAAACATGCTTAGCACTCTTGACAGGATACTGCTAGTTTTGATAAACTGGCATTTGTTATGAACTTAGAAGGCAGACCGAGGGAAATATTCGTTATCGTGGTGAGTGAATTTATCAAAACCGCGAGGCCGGTTGGTTCCGAATTTTTGGCTGATAATTACGACTTGGATGTCAGCCCGGCCACCATAAGAAACGATTTTGCGTTTCTTGAAGATTTGGGATTTTTGACTAAGCCGCACACTTCCGGGGGTAGAGTGCCAACGGCAAACGGCTGGCATTATTTTGTGGAAGAAATTTGGGAGCCGTCTTCTCAAAAAGAGGAAGAAGCGTTAAAATTTGAAAATTCCGTTTCAAATTTAATAAATGCGTCCTTGGAAGTAAAAGAATGCGTTTCAAAATTTTTCCCGGAGGCCTCGGAAGAATTTTTAAAAAGATTTTTAATAGATAAAATATTTAATGAAAATAAATATGGCAGAAGAAAATAATGAAAATAATAATATAGAGAGTATAAAAAAGCAGGCGGAGGAATATCTGAATGGCTGGAAGCGCGCCAAGGCCGATTATCTAAATCTGAAAAAAGAAATGGAGGCGCAAGATAAGGAAATTAGGGAATGGCTGTCAAAAATATTTCTGTTGCCGCTTTTGGACATTATGGATAATTTTAACAGGGCGGGGACTTTGGACGCAGGCATTGAAAGTATTAAGAAGCAGTTTGAAGATTTTTTGAAAAAGAACGGAGTTGAAGCAATGAAAGTTATCGGCGAAAAATTTAATCCGCTAATACATGAAGCAATTGCCGTCCACGAAGTGGGCGAGCCTCGCCCCGCGGATGCGGGGCGGGAATCTAGAGAGCCTGGCACTATTGTAGAAGAAGTACGAAAAGGATATTTGATAAACGGCGAAGTTCTTCGCCCGGCAAAAGTTAAGGTTTATAAATAAGCTAAAGATATGGCATCCGCCTTCGCTAAAGCTTCGGCGGGATAGCTCATATTTTTAGATAAAAATTATCATTATTAAATAATTCAATTTTTATAAAAATATGGCAAAAATATTAGGTATAGATTTAGGAACTACTAATTCGGCGATGGCGATTGTCGAGGGTGGCGAACCAAAAATAATTGAAAACAAAGAGGGCAACAGAACCACGCCTTCAATAGTGGCGCTCTCTAAAAATGGCGAGCGTCTGGTTGGCCTTTTGGCAAAGCGTCAGGCAGTGGTTAACCCGGAAAACACTCTTTTCTCAATGAAGAGGTTGATTGGGCGAAGATGGGAAGATCCGGAAATTCAGCGTGACTTGAAATGGCTGCCTTATAAAATGCAGCGTTCAAGTACAGGTGGGGTTGAAGTAAAAATGGGCGACCCTTCAACAAGCTCAGGGCAAGCTAAATGGTATCGACCAGAAGAAATTTCGGCGATGATTCTGCAAAAATTAAAGCAGGATGCGGAAGAGAAAATCGGCGAAAAAATTACTGAGGCCATTATTACCGTGCCGGCTTATTTTGACGATTCCCAGAGGCAGGCGACAAAAAATGCCGGAGAAATCGCTGGACTTAAAGTTTTGAGGATTATCAACGAGCCAACGGCTGCGGCTTTGGCTTATGGACTAAACAAACAAAAAAACGAACAAATTGTGGTTTATGACTTCGGTGGCGGGACTTTTGATATTTCTGTTTTGGAAGTGGATTTTGATTCTCTGGGCGGAGACGTCAAAGTTATTTCTACTGGCGGCGATACTCATTTGGGCGGCGACGACTTCGACCAGCGCATCACCAATTATTTGGTAGATCTCTTTAAAAAAGAGCAGGGGATTGATTTATCTAAAGATTCTATGGCTTTGTCGCGTCTTAAAGAAGCGGCTGAAAAAGCCAAGCACGAGCTTTCAACGGTTTTAGAAACCGAAATTAATTTGCCATTTATAACTTCAGACGTCTCTGGGCCAAAACATTTCGTTACTAAACTAAGCCGGGCGAAATTGGAAGAATTGGTTCATGATTTCGTTGCCACATCTTTGGAATTGGTTAAACAAACTGTTAAAGAGGCCAATCTTTCTCTTTCTGATATTGACGAGGTGGTTTTAGTTGGCGGCCAAACCAGGATGCCGGCAATAGTTGAGGCGGTCAAGAGTCTTTTTGGAAAAGAGCCGCATAAGGGAATTAATCCTGACGAAGTCGTGGCTTTGGGCGCCGCGGTGCAAGCCGGAGTAATGCAGGGCGATGTTCGTTTTGATAAAATTTTACTTCTTGATGTCACCCCGCTCACCTTGGGCATTGAAACACTGGGTAATGTTGCCACTCCCATGATTTCCAAAAACACCACTATTCCAACTGCCAAAACGCAGATATTCTCAACCGCGGCCGACAATCAGCCGCAGGTAGAAATTCATGTGCTTCAGGGAGAAAGGCCAATGTCAGTTGACAATAAAACTCTCGGCAAATTTATTTTGGACGGCATCCCGCCCGCCCCAAGGGGGGTGCCCCAGATTGAAGTGGTATTTGACATTGATGCCAACGGCATTCTGAATGTTTCGGCGGTTGATAAAGCCACCGGAAAAAAGCAAGCTATCACCATTACTGCTTCAACGGGTTTATCAAAAGAAGAGATTGAAAAGATGAAGAAAGAAGCGGAAATCCATGCGCAAGAAGACACTAAGAAAAAAGAAGAAATTGAAATTAAAAATTCTGCCGAATCACTGATTTATATGTCGGAAAAAGCGATAAAAGACGCGGGCGACCTGCCCGATGGCAAGGCGGGTAAAATTAAGCCCGAAGACAAGAAAGTCATTGAAGAAAAAATTGTCTCGCTACGCGAGATCTCGCGTAGCGAGAAAGCCGACATAGAAGCAATAAAAAAAGCTTCCCAGGAATTATCAACCGAAATCCAAAAAATCGGACAAGCAATGTATCAAAATAGTAGCAAGGAACAAGCAGCAAGCGATAAAAAAGAAGAACCCTCCTCCGCTTCCGCCTCCGCCGAGGCTTCGGCGGACAAGAAAGCTACGGAGGGCGAGGAAAAGAAATAAATAAATGCCAAAAGATTATTATGAAATTTTGGGAGTTTCAAGAAGCGCAACCGAAGATGAAATCAAGCACGCTTATAGAAGATTGGCGCATCAACATCATCCCGATAAAAACGGCGGCGATGATAAGAAATTTAAAGAAATCAATGAGGCCTATCAGGTTTTAGGCAATAAGGAAAAGAAAGAACAGTATGACAGATTCGGCCGAACTTTTGATAACGCTCCGGGTGGAGGTTTTTACGGTGGAGGATTCGAAGGATTTGGCGGCTTGTCAGATATTTTGGAAGAGCTGTTTGGCTTTGGCCGGGGTGGTTTTTCCGCCAAAGGCGGACCAGCCTCTGGCTGGGATTTTGATGGCGGCTTTAGTCGCGCCTGGTCAACGGTTCAAACAACGTTAAGCATAGATTTTGCGTTTGCGGCCTTGGGCGGCGAAGTTGAAGTTTCGGTGAAAGGGGAGAATATAAAATTAAAAATTCCGGCCGGTATTCAAAATGGCGAGGCCTTAGTGCATCATGGGAAAAATAGTGATATAATCTTTGTTGTTAATATAAAAACGCCGCGGCATCTTTCCCGCAAAGCCCGCGATCTTTTAGAAAAATTAAAGGATGAATTAGGTGAATAGTTTATATTCCATTCGCGACACTTTAAATCAATTTCTCAGCAATCCCACTTGGGATATTTTACTGTTATTATTTTTCTTTTTTGCGGTTTTTGTTTATGGCCTTGTTGTGGGGCGGAACCGGATGATTGTTCTTTTACTGGCGTCTTATCCTGCCGCGTTAATTAATGAATATCTGCCTTATCCCCAGCAATTTTTGCAGCGTCTGAATATTATTCAAATTTTGTTTATTAAATCATTTGTTTTTTTTGTTTTTATCTTGTTTGTTTTCTGGATCTTGAATAAAGCCGGTTTTTCAAGAAAAGAATTAAACAAAAAAACCGGTCAAGTCATATTTTTAAGTTTTTTAAATGTCGGTTTTTGGGCTAATGTTATATTTGGCTACGCCTTGAAAATAAGCGAAGAAGTGGTTAAACTGGCTCCGCTGACCAGATTATTATTCGGTTCCATTCTTTCCCATTTTATTTGGTTGCTCCTGCCCATAATAGCTTTATATTGGTTTGCCAGAAGTTAGCCCCCATAGCTCAGTGGTAGATCCGTCGGCCGTCGGACTTTTAAGCAATTGATATATGAACGAATTTTTTACTTATGCGATTTATAATGAAAGTAGGGGAAAAATTTATGTTGGGCACACAGAAAATTTAGAAAGTCGTCTAAAAAGGCACAATGGTTTGCTCCCAACCAAGTCTAGAAGTTATACGAAGATAAATAATGGTAATTGGGAATTAGTTTATAGAGAGATCTTTTCTACAAGATTGGAGGCGATAAAAAGAGAAAAAGAATTAAAGAGTGCCCGCGGAAGAAAATTTATTAAACAGTTAATTAACAATAGAAGACAGGATAAAATCTAAGGTGCCCCCATAGCTTAATGGTAAATCCGTCAGCTGACGGACTTTTAAGCAATTAAGCCCCCATAGCTTAATGGTAAAGCAGTTGCCTTTTAAGCAATTGACCCAGGTCCGATTCCTGGTGGGGGCACCTTAGATTTTATCACCCATAGCTCAGTGGTGAATCCGCCAGCCGGCGGACTTTTAATCCGCCAGTTGGCGGACCAGGTCCGATTCCTAGTGGGGGGACAACTGAGTTTTGTAAGTGTGGATAAACCCCCCGATGTGAATCAAGGGTTTATTTTGTATAATGAAAATAGATAAAAATTAAATATCCGGAAAGGAATTTGCGGACAAATTGCTATTACACTAATTAATAAATTATTCAAAATATGAATTCCGGAAGTAGGTTTTTAAAACTTCGTTATTTAGCAGCCATTTTGGCTGTGGTTCTTGTTTTTGGCGTTTTAAGAATCATCTCCAAACCGTTGGTAAAAGCAGCGTCTTCCCGCATTTATCCCGGATATTGCCTTGGCGGCTGGCAGAACCCTCAAAATGCGAGCGGCGAAATTAATTTGGAACTCAACTCCCAATCTGAAGAATTTAATTCCAATAATTCGGCGATTCTTGACGAAAAAAGCGCGTCTCAGATTTTCTGCGGTTATTTTCAAATTGGTGATCAAACCAATCCGCCGCAAAGGGCATTTTTGAAATTTTTATGGACAATGAAATTTTCTCAGCCGCCGCAGGAAATTTTACCAGGCATTGAAGCGCCGGTTTTCATAATAGAACCGGCAACATCAACGCCGTCGCAGGAAAATCAACAGGCGACATCAACGACACCGGCAGAATCGGCGGTGCCATCATCAGAAAATCCGCCGGCAGAAATAGTTCCTCAACCGGAAGCGCCTATACAAGAAATCGCGCCCGCGCCGGAAAGTACGTCTACGCCGGAAACTTCCGAGCCGCAAGCATTTTTTAAATTATTAATCAACAAAGTTTTCGCCCAGAGCGTTTCTCAAAATCAAACATCGACGGGGTTTCTGGAGGCAAAATATAGTTTTGACGGTATAAGTTGGATTTCTTTAGGATTTATCAATTCGATGAACTATAGGGAATTTTCTCCGCAGATTCCGGTAAATTCGTGGGACGATATCAGAAATCTTCAGATTGCGCTTTTTTCAGTTCCTTCGGTTGATGGTGTGCCAGCCGTATTTCTTGACGGGATGTGGATTGAAGCGGAATATGACCAGACAATTATTGAATCTATTCAAAATGGCACGGAAACGATAGTTGACGCGGTCGGAACGGCGGTTGATGCCGGCACTGAAGCGGTTTCTAATACGCTGGAAGCAATTACGGAAAAATTTGGCGGTTCGGAAGAAAAAACCCAAGCCGAAAATAAGGAAATTTCGGCGCCGGAGCCGGTTCAGATTAAAGACAGAGAGCTTGTTTTCTTGCCAACCGATGAACGTATCACCGCAAAGAAATCTTTACCGTGGTTCAGCCGCGAAAATTTGGAATTGTTCAGAAAAAAATACGGCGGCTATAGTGGCGAAGTTTCAAACGCGCCGGCGTTGATATTAAGCGTTGATAAAAAATCGCTTCAAATAAACGGCCAATGCTCTAAAGATTACTTTGTGATTCTTCTTTATAAAAATGCCGAAGATTATCTGAATCAACCGGAAACATTTATTATTAATCAAGCAAAACCCTGTGAAAACGGTTCATTCAGTTTTGATTTTAAGGATGTGTCTTCAAAAATTCCGTCTGGCGATTACTATCTTTTAATTGCCGAGGAAAATAAAAATGAACCGTGGATTCCTTCAAGCGCCATTATTCCGATTAAAATAGATTCCATTGTGGAATAAAAAGAAAAATGATTATTACTTCCAAAAGCATTCAGCGTTCAAACATAATATTCGCGTTTCCGGCAGAAGCGATTTTAAAACCGGAGCCGCAGGATGTATTTTCGCTTTATTCTCCGGAAATAGCCAAAGGCAGCAATTATATTGACGATCCGGCGATGGAAATAAAAATTTTTAATTTTCCCGTTCTCCGGCAAAAAATTGTTTTTGAACGCGGCCGTCTGCGCGTGGAAGATGAAACACAGGAAGAGCCGGATATTTCCAAAAGGGCGGCGGAAGCGCACCGGATAAAAACAGTTCTTTTTAAAGAACTGAAGCCGGCGGCTTTCGGATTCAATTATGATATTATTTACAGGTTTAATGACGTAATTCCCCAGAGGGAGATTATAAAAAATTTTGTCAGTAACGCTGAAGTTGAAAATGTAAAAGATTTTGGCTGGCAGTTCACTCTTCAGAAAGAAGGCAACAAAAAACTGGAAACATATTTTTTCAAAGTCGTTTCGCCGCTTGAAATCGCGCTCCATATAAATCACCATTTTGACAAAACGGAAATGCCACCTCCGGAAAAATTTCAGGAACTTTTTGAAAAATGCTATAACAGTACCGATGAAATTTTAAAAAGTTTAAACTTTTGACTTTTAGGTTTTGAATTTTTATGTCAATCACTAAAAACGGAATAAAACTGAAAAAAGCGAAAAACAGGAGGAGGATTTTCCTGTCTCTTCTGGCGTTTGTTGAAATATTACTTACCGTGTTTCTTTATATTTCTTTCGCTGCCCATACGATTTGGCCGGAAAAAGCGCAGGGCACTGCCGGCGTCGCCAAAGTTCTTTCCTATGAAGGTCGCTTGACCGATACCAACGGTAATCCCGTGGGTGGCATCGGCACCAATTATTGTTTCCGTTTTTCAGTCTACAACGCGTCGACAGCCGGCACCAAACTCTGGCCGACCGGTACGGCGGCAACCACCACTTTGATGGTTAAAGACGGCATTTTTGACGCCTTGATAGGGTCGGCCGACACTCTTGATTACAACTTTTACAACAGCGACACGGTTTATTTGGACGTCGCGGTTAATACCGCTTCCACCACTTGCGCCACTGGCGGCGGCGGAACGTGGGAAAGTTTGTCGCCTCGCCAACGCATCGCGGCAACCGGCTACGCCATTACTGCTGCCAACGTTTATAGCGATCTTTTAAGAACCGATATCGCCAGTTCAACGGTTCAAATCGGCACCGGCGCGGGTTCACCGACAATCAAACTGCTGCTTGACACAAAAAACTCAACCGACAGCGTCGGAGCGGCCTGTTCGCCTTCAGGGACTATGTGGTACAATTCGGCGGATGGAAAAAACCGCATTCTGGTTTGCGAAAACCAAATTATTACCCCCATCAGCAATGCCACCACTACCATCGCCGCAATCGGAGTAAACGCTGGCGCTCCCGTTTCAGCCGGCACCGTGGTTTTTTCAAATTCCAACAATGTTACTTTTGGTATTAATGGTTCCACTATCACTGCCAGTATTACCGCGGCCGGTGGCGGAGGCGGGGTGACACTATCCCAATGGGAACCATATCTTCTTGCTACAAGCACGGCAACTTTGAGTCTTGCGCCGGCGAGTATTTGGTTCAACACGATAAATCTTCCGCAAGCCGTGGCTATTAGTAAAGTAAATCTAGTTAAATCTTTTAATATGGGCCTATGTGCTGGCACAAGCACAGGTTCAAGTTGCAGAGAATCCTTTTCATATTCGCAGGGGTTTTCCATATTCACGCGTCAGGATTATGCAGCTAACAGCACAAACTTGTCTTACTTGACATCCGGAAGCGTAGGAATCTCATATAGCTTTTCCCAGACGTCCTCATCTCAATCATTGAGTGTTGCGTGGGTAACAAATAGCACGGGCGGAACATCAAGCTGGTCATCTTCATCTGCTGGTGCTACGGCTGGTTTGGTTAGTTCCTGGACAGGTCTGAAGTATCTTCCTGTCCCATTGGTTACAACATTAACTGCGGGAGAATATTGGATCGGACATCGACAATCGTCAACCGGCTCCACAGTAAATTCAGCTATAACGATAGCGTCAATAAGCCATTTGTGGGTTTCATACCCCGCTATGTCTATGGGACAGATCGGTTTTGCCGGTAATAGATCATGGCATCCAGGGAAGCAAGGGCATGGTTATGCAAGCGCTTTTACAACTAATAACACGATGGCAATGACGGTTATATCAACTAACAGTCAGCAATTTCCATATTTCAATTTTGTCAATTTCTAACTATGGAACCACAGATAATTATTCCAAAATTTGAGGGCGAACATAATCTTCGGGCTGATTCACTCGCCCGACTTCAGACAGGCAAAATCTATCAGGATTTATCCACTGTTATTGTTTGCCCGACGCGGGGGATGATAACCGCCAAAGTCGTTCAAAGCTGGATGGGGCTTATAAGACCGATGAATCAGAAAGTTCTTGGGCCGATATTTATTGTTGGCATGGAAGTGGGAGACGCTTATGAGGCGGCCATGGAAATGATTTTGAGCAATCCAGAGCTGTCTAAATGGAAATATGTTCTTACGATAGAAGAAGACAATTTACCGCAACCCGACGGACTTTTGAAGTTATACGAAAATATTGATAAATACGATGCTCTCGGCGGTCTCTATTGGACCAAGGGCGAAGGCGGTCAGCCGATGATTTATGGAGATCCTAGCGATCCGGAACTTAATTTTCGTCCCCAGCCGCCGAATCTGGACATTCAGCCCTGTAATGGTTTGGGTATGGGCTTTACTTTATTTAAATTAGATTTATTCAAAGATCCCAAAATAGAAAAGCCATGGTTTAAAACCTGCGGCGAATGGGATCCGCAGAAGGGAGCCAAGGTTTATACTCAAGACCTTTACTTTTTTGAAAAAATCAGAAAGCTTGGTTATAAAGTGGCTTGCGATACGCGGGTTAAGGTGGGACATTATTCTGTTGAGCAAGATGTGGTATGGTAAAATTAAAATATGATTAAGAAAATAATTCTTTTCTTTATTTTGGGGATTCTCGTTTTAGGATTAGGAGTGCTAATCGGAATTTTTGTTCCGCGCTTTTCCTCTTTTTCTTCGTCGATTCCAAATAATTCATCTCATAATTTTATCAATCCTGTTGTTACATCTGACCTTAATAAGCATTTTATTATTAATTTCGCGCCCCTTAAAAAACACCTTGTTGATATTCAAAAAAAATACTCACAGAAAACATATATTTACTTTGATTATCTTAATAACGCTACTTGGGTTGGCTTAAATGAAAAAGATTTATTTACCGCGGCTAGTACAGTCAAGGTTCCTTTGACAATGGCTCTATTCAAAGCTATAGAAGAAGGAAAACTGAAACTAACCGACAATTACGCATTGGAGGAGTTGGATTTAGATAAAAACTTCGGCGATCTTTATAAAGTCGGGGCAGATAAACAATTTACTGTTGAAGAATTAGTAAAAATCATGCTGGAGCAATCGGACAATACAGCAATGCTGGGAATTAGTAATATTTTTAAGAAAATAGGGATTGAGGAGCCGCTTGCCAATGTGTATGAATTTATGGGTTGGGAGAGCGGTAATGTGGAGTTAATACCCACAATTGGAGAAGTACCTAATTATCAATTTATCAATCTTAAAACTTTGTCCACTATGTTTTTAGCTCTTTATAACGCCAAGTATGTCAATGTTGAACACTCGCAGCAAATTTTGGAATATTTAGCCAATTCGCCTTTTAATGATAAAATTGTCGCCGGCGTGCCGAAAGATATTTTAGTGGCCCATAAGATAGGGATTTCCGCTGGCGACGAAACGTTTTCCGACTGCGGCATTGTTTACGCGCCAAACAGAAATTATCTTTTATGTCTCGGCTCCAACGGAGGAGATGAGAAAATTACAGATGATTTCATGGCAGAAATCTCAAAAGCGGTTTATGATTATGTAATTAACAATTAGTTTTTTTAAAGATGAAATTAGATATCGCCTGCGGGCAGAACAAGCAAAAAGGGTTTAAAGGCGTGGATATCGCTCCGGGGGAAGGGGTTGATTTTGTTGTTGATTTGGAAAAGTTCCCTTGGGAGTCATTTAAAGACAATTCAATTGAGGAAATCCACTGTAGTCATTATATTGAACATGTGCCGGATTTGATGAAATTTATGGATGAGATTTGGCGGATTTGCGAAAATGACGCCAAAGTGACTTTTATTGCTCCATATCACGCTTCTATTCGCGCCTGGCAGGACCCGACCCACAAACGGGCGATTTCGGAAGCGACTTTTTTGTATTTCAATAAAGATTGGCGAGTAGCTAACAAGCTGGACCACTATCCGATAAAATGTAATTTCAATAACGAAAAAATCGTGGCGTTTTTTAATCCGCCTTGGGATAAAAAATCCGAAGAAGCGCGCCAATTCGCCGCTCAGCATTATTGGAATGTGGTTTCGGACATATTGGTGGAATTGCGAGCGATAAAGTATTAGAGATGGAAGAAATTTCTAAAAAAACTTATAGAATTCTTATTATAGCTTTCTTGTTTTTCATTGCCGGGGGTTTTCTCTTCTTAAAAAGCGTTGGCGTGAGTTTTTTAAAAAATGGCGGGGATGGTAAAATGAAATTAGAGCTTTGGCCGTCGGGTTTTTCCGGCGCTCCCATAATTGGAAGCGAACCGTTGAAACTTAATAACTTTCCGGAACCGTCCAAGTTCAAAAGCTTTGCTTTTGATCCGCAGAAAAACGCCGGTAAAACAATTAACGTAAGCGGCGCCTGCAAGGATTTTTATTACACTATCCTTATATTTCCCGAAGGCGTTGATTACCGCGAAAGTCCTTATGAGGCGCGATACAATACGGCTTCGCCTTGCCCTCCCGGCGGCGAATTTGAAAAAAGTATTAATCTTTCGGCGCTTAATTTAACAAAAGGAAATTACTATATCGTTCGCGCTGACCAAGGTGAAAAAAGCGCGTGGTATAACCCGCATTAAAATTTGGAATTTTAAAATGGAAAATAAAACAATAAAAAATTATACACCTAAAAAATTTCCCGCTGTTTTTTTAATTGCCATTCCGCTTGTCGTCGCCTTTTTTCTTTTCTGGTACTATCCGGCTTTGGGAATTTACGCTGAATTAAAATTAGCGCCCTATTTTGGAGATTGGTATGCTTTTTACCTTGATAACAACCTGACGTTTTACGCGCAAATCACAGGTTCCACAAAAGATCTTTTAAAGCTTTCTGATGTTTATTACGTTCAGACAGTAAAAATTGGGGAACAGCCGACCAGCAGCATTATCCGCCGCGGCCCGAATGAAATTACGCTTCCTGAAAATTATCTGCTGATGAATAGAAATAAAATTCTTTATTACGAAAAAATCGGCAAAGATTCACAGGTAATGAAAATTATCCTGCAAAATCAGAATCAATGAAGCGTTTTTTAATATATTTCTCTTTAATTTTGCTCGCGGGAATTTTAGCCCGCGAGGCTTTGGCGTTTGACGCGACGTCAACAAATTTTTTCATCAGGCAAAAAATCCAAAACATCTCCGGTTCCGGCACTTCAACCTCTTTCGGTTTGCTTAACGCCGGCGGCCAAACTGCTAATGCCGCCACGTCATCGTCTTCTTCATTTTGGAACTGGGCCGGGATTTTCAAAATTCTTTTCAGGTCGCCGAAACCCAGCTATGAGCAAATTCATTATCACTGGAGAAACGACGACAACAATGAGGCTAGCGCAACTTCGGCAACAAGCGGCAGTGAAGATACGGTGCTTACTAATTTAGCAAAAAGTACAACCAAACGTTTAAGAGTTGAAATTTCCAACGAAGGCGGAACGTTGCTCGGCTACTCGGCTCAGCAATTCCGGATTGATTATGGTCTTAAGTTAACCACTTGCAGCGCTATCAGCGCTTGGACAGATGTCGGAGCGTCAGGAGGCGACTGGGATATGGTCGCTTCACAACTAACAGAAGGTGCGGACACCACTAATATTGCCGTTTCTCAAGGCGGCGTATCCGACGAAAATGCCGTTTTTATGTCGCCTAACGGCGGCCAGCGGGAAACCACAAGCATGACCGGTTCTCTTAACGTTTCCAGTTATAATTTTGCGGAATTTGAATATGCTATTCAAGCGCTTTCAGCGGCAACTGCCGGCGCAACTTATTGTTTTCGTCTGACTAACAACGGCTCGAATGCTAATTTTACTTATACAAAATATGCGGAAGCGACTTTGGAAAGCGGCGCTGTCAGCATTACTCTTACCATTGACACGCCAAATGTTTTTATCGGAACAAATACCCCAGGAACACCGGTAGCGTCTTCAAGCGTTTTGACTGTAAACACTAACAATTCAACTGGATATAATATAACCATCAATCGCGCGTCAACCACGCCGACTTTGTTTTTAACTGGAGATGTTAGCATAACTATTCCCGATATTCCAAACGGCAACAACTGGACAGCGCCGACGGCGACTTCCACCGCGGGACCTTCGGCGATTTGGACCGTTGGCACTACTAAAAGTTTTGGCTCCCGCGTTAAACAAACCGGTACTGTCAGCAACACTTATTCAACGGCTTGGTGGGGCTCAAGCGACGCCAACGCTTTATATTCCGGCATCTCTACCACGACCCAAATGATCGCCAATACGACTTTAGGTTCCGGCAGTAATGAAAATACGGTTGTGGAATACAAACTTGACGTGTTAAACACTCAAAAAACCGGCAATTATACATCTTCGCCGATTACTTTTACGGCAACGACGAATCCATAAAATGTGGATAACTTATTGCTTGTAATATGATACAATAAAGTTAGTTTAATATAAATTAAAAAATGAAAATCAAAATAAGACAATTTATCGTAAAATTTGAAAACGTCAGAGGGATAGAGAAAAAAGAAAGTTTCTGGCCGGAGCTTATAGCCGGCCTGGTTCTTATTTCTCTTTTAAGCTTTGGCCCCCAGCTTGTTGAATGGGTGAAAGCCGCGGCCACCGGTAACAAAGGGGTTACTTTCAGCGCCACGGTCGGGCCTTCGCTTACGTTAACGGTTGACGCCGGTTCAAAGGCCTTTGGCACAATTTCGGCAGGGACGCCTAAATTTGCTACTTCAACTTTAACTATTGCCACTAATAATGCCGCCGGTTTTTTCACTCAAATTAATCGCGCTTCAACAACTAACACTCTATTTTCTGGGGCTAATTATATTCCCGATATTCCAAACGGCAACAACTGGACGGCGCCGATAGCGACCTCAACCGCGGGACCGTCGGCGGCTTGGACAAACGGCGCAACCGTTAGTCTTGGCTTTAGGGTGGCAAGCGGTTCAACTTATACAACTTGCGGCGCCGCCACGACTTGGTGGGGCACTCTTGATGACGGCAGCGCCAATACCCTTTATTCCGGCATTTCCACTTCAACCGCGCCCGCGACAATCACCAATTGCAATTTCTACAATGCCGGCAATGTGACGCAAACGGTGGTATACAAGATTGATGTTTCCGGCACGCAGGCGGCCGCGGATTACAGTTCTTCGCCTATAACTTTTACCGCTACCACGAACTAGAATCTAAAATCTGAAAATGGAAAAAAAATTAAAGCTGGTTTTAATTTTACTGCTTCTAAACTTGGTTTTATTTTGGGCTTTTAATAATGTTGAGGCAAAATCCGGATTTACAATTGTTCCGGCGAAAATTTCTTTGACAATTGATAAGGGTAAAGATAAAGAGTCAATTATAAATGTTAAAAACGCCGGCGATAGTCCTATCGGCGTTTTGATTGATGTTCAGGATTTTGTGCCGATGGCCAACACCACTAATTTTAATTTTGTGCGCAAAGCGCCCGGTATGACCTCGCTGGTTGACTGGGTTGCAATCAGTAAAAAAACGTTTGAGCTAAAACCCGAAGAATCAAGAGATATTCATTTTACCGTTAAGGTGCCGGAAGATGCTTCGCCCGGCAGCCGTTTCGCGGTTATATTTTTTTCAACTGGTGCTCCTCCGAGTGAAAGCGGCCAACTGAATGTGTCGGCCAGGGTCGGCTCCTTGGTTTTTTTGACCGTTCCCGGCGATTTCAGGCAAACCGGAGAAATTAGCAATTTTCGGACGGCTAAATTTTTCCAAAAAGGACCGATAAGTTTTAAGTTTGATTTTTTAAACACAGGCACGGTCTTTTTTGAGCCGAAAGGCACGATAACAATTACCAATATTTTCAATAAAAAAGTTGGAGAGGTGCCAGTTGAAGGCAACGTGGTTTTGCCAACAGGTCTTCGCTCAATTGAGTCCATCTGGCTTACCACTGGGTGGCTTATTGGTTTTTACAAAGCTCATTTAGCCATCTCTGTTACTGGGAAAGGGGATATTGCTGGAGCTGATACTTCTTTTTATGCTTTTCCGATAATTCCGGGTATAGCTGCATTAGTTATTTTGATTCTTTTGATTTTTGCGATTTGGTATATTAAAAAGAATTTCCGATTCAATATTGCGCGGGTTGATAAAGAAGAACCAGTGCCGCCGAGTCAGAATATAAAACAGATGTGAAAGAAATAAATAAAAAATGGGAAATACGGCAAAAAAGTAGAGCAAGGAATTTTATCCTTGCTCTATTGGTATTAGTCGCGTTAGCTATATCGGTACAAGCGCAGACAAAAGAAGCGGGGGTAAGTTTGACCGTCACGGTTGGTTCTTTCTGCGGCAATGGCATCGTGGAAACTGATGAACAGTGCGATGGCAGTCAGTTGAGAGGGAAAAGCTGCGCCGATTTTGGTTTCAGTGAAGGTACTCTTGCATGCTCTTCAGCCTGCCAGTTCAATATGTTTTTTTGCACGACAAACGCGACGGCAACCACTACTCAGAATTTTGTTTGCTCGTATGCCAACGAATATACGCTTCATGATTCCAATAACTCGGCAAAAATCGCTTTGCCTCCAAATTTTTATAACCAAGATTTGAATTTTTATGCCTTTTCCTATAACAAAAGCGTTTTTCAGTCGAGTAAACCCCCGCCATCCGGGAAAAATTTCATAGGAAAAGTTTATGATTTCAGTTTTGTTGATTCGGAGGGCGATTTAGTTTCAACAATTTCTCAAGCGGCTGTTTTAACCATTGCTTACACCGACGGTGATGTCGGCGGCATTACCGAAAGTTCTCTCGCGCCTTATCGCCGAGGCATTGGCGACACTTCGTGGCAATTGGTTTCCGGAGCGACGGTTGATACTGCAAACAACACGGTTACATTTCCAACCGCGAATTTCAGCTCTTTCGTTCTCCTCGGCTCGCCATCACCGTCTTGCGGCGACGGCTCTTGTAACAGCAGCGAGACCTGCTCAAGTTGTTCCACTGATTGCGGAGCTTGTTCTTCTTCTCCTTCTCCCGGTGGCGGCGGGGGTGGCGGCGGGGGTGGAGGAGGAAGTATATCTGCTCCCACGCCTACGCCAAATATCGCTTTTTCCGGCCGGGCCTATCCCAAAAGTTCGGTAACAATTTTGAAGGACGCACAGATAGCGGCAACTACCGTTGCCGATACGCTCGGCGTTTTTCAGGCCTCGTTGTCCGGTTTGTCAGCCGGTAACTATATTTTTTCGGTTTATAGCGAAGATAAAGACGGCATACGCTCCAGTTTGGTTACTTTTCCGGTCAGTATTACTGCGGGCGCGATTACAAATATAACCGGCATTTTTATCGCTCCCAGTATTGCCGTAAACAAACAGGAAGTGAAAAAGGGCGACGACATCGCGATTTTCGGGCAGTCCGCCGTCGAAAGCGAAGTGACAATAATGATAAATTCCGACGAAACAATTTTTACCAAAACCAAAGCGGACAAAGACGGTATATATTTGCATAATTTTGATACTTCCGATTTGGATTACGGAAATCATATGGCCAAGTCGAAAGCGTCACTAGGTGGCGCGATTTCGGGGTTCAGCGTCGGAACGGGATTTAAAGTAAGCGATAAAAATGTGCTGGCGGTAAAATCTGTGAAAAAAATGCTGCGTGGCGATGCTAATGGAGATGGAAAAGTCAATCTGGTGGATTTTTCAATCGCCGCCTATTGGTATAAGAAATCTAATCCGCCGGCCAAAATTGATTTAAACAGTGACGGCAAAGTTGACTTGATTGATTTTAGTATCCTGGCTTTTAATTGGACCGGGTAACGAAAACTAAAAATTAAAAATTAAAAATGAAAAATTACAGTTCAAAATTCAAAATCAATTCTAAACTTTTACTTATTGTTTTTATTTTTTCATTTTTCATTTTTCATTTTGGCGAAGCCAATGCGGCCAAATTTACGCTAAGTTTATCGGATTTTAATGAAATTGTTATTGGCCGGCAATTTAAGGTTAACTTGTTTTTAGATTCAGAAAGCAGCAGCATTAATGCCGTTGAAGGAAAAATTAATTTTCCGGAAAACATCGGTTTGTATTCTGTGTCCGACGGAGGTTCAATTATAAGTTTTTGGGCCGAAAAACCTAAAATAGGAGGAAATGAAATTTCTTTTGCCGGCGTGGTTCCCGGCGGTTACAATGGCAGTAATGGACTTGTGTTTTCTGCGGTTTTTACGCCGAAAGCGGCGGGTAGCAGTGTCATTAAAATCATTAATGTCAAAGCGCTTTTGAACGACGGTCAGGGAACGCCAGCGCCCGTTTCGGTTTCCAATCTTCCCGTTAAAGTTGCGAGTTATAATTTGACTTCAGAAAAATTGCAGGTTGAGGTGAAAGACTCAGAAAAGCCGGAAACTTTCAGTCTGCAAGTGACCAGGGATGAAAGTATGTTTGACGGTAAATGGTTTTTGGTTTTTACCACGCAAGACAAGGGAAGTGGAATTGACCGCTATGAGATTAAAGAAAGCGACAAAAAACAGAAAAAAGGCGAATGGAAAACAGCGGAAAGTCCATATCTTTTAAGCGACCAGAAATTATACAGTTATATTTATGTGAAAGCGGTTGATAAGGCCGGAAATGAAAGAGTAGTAATGCTTGAACCGGCATTTGCGCCTTGGTACAAAAGACCGCTTGTGGATATTATTGTCGGTTTGGGCATTATAATTGTGGTATTATTTAGTATATGGCTATGGCAACGATTTTTAAAGAAAAAACATTAATTAAAAAATTACAAATTTATGTTTACATCTCTTAAAAAATATATAATTGTTTCAGTCATATTTTTAGTTTTAATTATTTTTGCCATCATTCTAGTTTACAGATATAAAAACCCAAGCGGTACTAAAGATTCATTGTCTTTTAGAAGCGCTGTTGCCACCGCTAATTTGCTTTTGGCGCCGGCAAAAGGCATTTTTTATGTTGGCGACACCGTCAACATTGCTCTGTTTGTTAATGCCTCGGAACAGCCTGTTAATATGTTGGAAAGCAAAATCACTTTTCCGAAAGATAAGTTGGAAGCGGTTAGTTTATCCAAGGACGGTTCTATAATTAATCTCTGGGTTCAAGAACCTTCTTTTTCAAATCAGGATGGTGTCATCACTTTAATGGGAGGTTTGCCTTCCCCTGGTTTTACCGGAGTGGCGGGCAAAATTATAATTATATCCTTTAAAGTAATAGACGAAGGTGATGCGGTAATTGATATAAAGGACGCTTCGCTGCTTGCTAATGACGGTTACGGCACCAATATTTTAAAGGAAGTAATACCAACTCATTTAACTTTATTAAAACCGAAAAGCCAAAAAGATATTGCCGATATTAACGCAGACGGCAAAGTTAATTTAATTGATGTCAGCATTCTAATAGCCAATATCGGAACTATGAAAGACGAAAGGTATGATTTAAATAACGATGGAAAAATTGACGCGAAAGACTTGAGCATTCTTTTGTCCAAGTGGTCACATTAATAAATTCAAATGATTATGGAAAAAGTTATTGTTTTTGTTGTTTGTTGTTTGTTGTTTGTTGCGACGCCGGTTTTAGCGGCTTCGCTGTATTTTTCTCCCTCTTCCGGCACCTATCAAACCGGCCGCAATTTTACTGTTAATATCGACGCTCAATCGTCTGCCGCGCTTAACGCCGCCAGCGGCGTTATAACGTTTCCAACGGATAAGCTGGAAGTGGTCGGAGTTTCCAAAACCGCTTCAATTTTTAATCTCTGGGTTCAGGATCCGTCTTTTTCAAACGTCGGCGCTCAAGGCAATGTTCGCTTTGAGGGTATAGTTTTAAATCCGGGTTTTACCGGAAGTGGGGAGTTAATAGGCATTACTTTTCGCGTTAAATCATCGGGCACTGCTGATTTGGCGTTTTCAAGCGGCTCGGTTTTGGCAAACGACGGTTTGGGCACTAATATTCTTTCTAATTTAGGCACAGCGGCGTTTACTCTAAGCCAAAGCGCGATTTCGACGCCGGAAACAACCGCGGCGCTAACCGATTTGCCATTAAAACCGTTTGTTAAACAGGAGATTAAAAATCAAGACGGCGAAATAGTTTTAGTTCGGGATTCGGAAACGCCAGAAAAATGGGTTAATAATAGGTATAACAAATTAAGTTGGACGATTCCTTCCGGAGTTACCGGCGTTTCCTTTTTATTTAATGATAGGCCGGGTTCAAATCCCGGTCCCAAGTCAGACGGTTTTTTTGACAACAAAGTTTATGAAAATCTTGACGACGGAATTTATTACGCTCATATTCGTTTTATCAACGCTTCCGGCGCCAGCCCGATTGAACATTTTAAATTGATGGTTGATACAACATCGCCAAAGCCGTTTCAAATTACTTTGCCCGACGGCGGAGCAACCGCCAATCCGATGCCAAGAATGAGATTTGAAACAGTTGATAATCTTTCCGGTATTGACCGATATGAAATAAAAATTGACGATGGCGAGTGGTCAAACGCCGCAAAGTTGAAAGCCGCTTCTTATGTTTTACCGAAACTTTTGCCCGGCGAACACATTATTTTGGTCAGAGCTTATGATAAAGCTGGAAATTACACTGAAGAGCAAACGAAAATTATAATTTCCGCGATTGTTTCTCCGGCGATAACCGAATATCCGACAAATATAGTTTCTCCCGGCCAGACGCTAGTGATAAGAGGTACTGCCGTGCCCAAAGCGACGGTGGAAATCCATATGAATAAAAAGGGGGAAGCGCCGGTTATTTTCAGCACGCAGGCCGATGAAAACGGAAATTTTGAAGCGACCTATGAAAACACAATTCCATCGGGCGCCTACGAAGTTTGGGCTAAGCAGATTTTAGAAAGCGGTTCGGAAAGTTTGCCGAGCGCTTCGGCTTATATCGGCGTAAATTCCTGGTTTTGGCGTGCCTGGCAATGGGTGGAAAATGTCGGGGGAATAATTGTCATTATTCTGATTTTGATCGTGGCTATTGCGGTTGCCGGATATTATTTCTGGCATCGGTTCAGAATGTGGCGGATTAAATTGCGCCGGGAAGTTCATGAGGCGGAAAGCACTTTGAAAAAAGGATTTAAGACATTACAGCGCGAAGTAAAGGGCGGCAAGCCGGCAAAGAAAGTTTTAAAAGATTTATCGGCGATTGAAAAAAACATTGAAAAAGAGATAAAGGATATTGAAAAGAAACCCTAGTAATGTTAGAATAATTAATCTAGATGATTAGATTTGAAAACATCAGTAAAATTTATAACAGCCATTCCATAGCGCTTAAAAGCGTTACTTTTGAAGTTAAGCCGCAGGAATTTGTTTCGGTGGTGGGGCGTTCCGGAGCGGGCAAATCAACTCTTTTAAAGCTTTTGATTGCCGAAGAAAAACCGACTGGCGGTAAGATTTTTTTCAATAAGCAGAATATCCTGCAAATGCAGCTTGGTCAGCTGCCTTTTTTGCGCCGGCAAATAGGGGCGGTTTTTCAGGATTTTAAATTGTTGCCCAATAAGACCGCTTACGAAAACGTGGCTTTCGCGATGGAAGTTGCCGGTAAAAGCGAAAGAGAAATTAGAAATGACGTTCCTAAGGTTTTAGATTTGGTCGGTTTGAAAGACAAAGCAAATAATTTTCCAAAGGAATTATCCGGCGGAGAAAAACAGCGGGTGGCCATTGCCCGGGCTTTAGTGCACCGTCCCAGCGTTATTGTCGCCGATGAACCGACTGGGAACTTGGATCCGATAAACACCTGGGACATTATCCGTCTTCTCATTAAAATTAACGAGCTTGGCACAACGGTAATTTTGGCGACCCACGACAAGGAAATTATTAACGCCTTGGAGCGCCGGGTGGTGAGCTTAGAAAATGGGACAGTAGTCAGGGACGAAAATCCCGGCCGCTACATCCTTTCTTAAAATATGTTAACTACACTGACAAGAATAATAAAATCGGGATTAGTGAATTTTTGGCGCAATGGCTGGCTGTCAACTGCCACGGTTTTAATAATAACCATCGCTCTTATTACGTGGACAAGTATTTTTCTTTTAAATACGGTTTTAACGTCGGTTTTAGACGTGTTGGCCGAGAAAGTTGATGTCAGTGTTTATTTTAGTTTGGATAGTAAAGAGCCCGATATTCTGGCCTTAAAGTCAAAACTGGAAAATTTAAAGGAGGTGGCCAACGTTGAATATGTTTCCACAAGCCAGGCATTGGAAATTTTTAAAAATCGCCATGCTAACGACGATATTCTGCTCAAGTCAGTTCAAGAACTTGACGGCAATCCTCTTGAAGCCAGCTTGAATATCTTAGCAAAAGATTCTTCAGATTACGGAACGATTGCCGATTTTCTTAACAGTTTTTCCGCCCAAGGCGGATCCGCCTCTGGCGGACAAAACATTATCAGCAAGATTAACTACACGGAAAATAAAGTCGTTATTGACCGGTTAGACAATATTATCAGAGTGTTGCGCGAAAGCGGCCTCGTGGCCGGTTTGATTTTGGCTTTTGTTGCTTTTCTGGTGGCTTTTAATACCGTACGACTGGCAATTTATTCCTCGCGGGAAGAAATCACGGTGATGAAACTTGTCGGCGCTTCCAATTGGTTTGTGAGAGGGCCTTTTATTGTTGAGGGAGTTTTGCACGGCGTGATTGCTTCGGCTTTTTCTTTTATGGTGATTCTTCCCGGGATCGGGTTTCTCGGGCCTAAACTTTTTAATTTTCTTCCGGAAATAAATTTGATGAATTATATTGGCGATAATTTTTGGACACTTTTACTTTTCCAGACCTTAGGCGGTATAATTTTGGGCGCCTTTTCCAGCTGGGTGGCGATAAGGAAATATCTGAAGGTTTAGTTGAAAATAAATGATTTTTATGGCAAAATAAAGCCGTCGCATTTTGCGAAGGCTTTATTTAAATTGCGGGATCGCCCGCCTAGACTTGACCGTCTAGTCGAGGCTGGTCTAATGGCCCGTCTCGCTAAGATCTACTTCGATTCAAATCAAGGCGAGCGAGTTCAGCTCGTTGAGGCGGGTAGGACACAATATTGAAATGCTTATATTTGTATACGTATTAAAAAGCTTAATAGCACCGAAAAGTTATGTGGGAATGACGGATGATTTGAGCCGAAGATTAAAAGAACACAATTCTGGGAAGCATAGTTATACAAAAAGACACGCTCCTTGGGAAATTATTTACAAAGAGGAATTTAACAATTATTCTGACGCTAGAAAAAGAGAGAAATATTTAAAATCAGCTAGTGGCAGAAAGTTCCTGAAGAAATTGTTCATTTAGTAATATTGCGGGATCGTCTAATGGTAGGACGTTTGGCTCTGAACCAAAAAATTGGGGTCCGAATCCCTGTCCCGCAGCTACCTTGAGATAGGTTCGGAGTACGAGGAGTATAAAAAATTATTATCAAAATAAAAAATTATGAATATCATATATGTTCTTATAAACGAAGCAATGCCCGGTTATGTAAAGATTGGCAAAACAGATACAAGTTTAGAACAAAGGATTAGAGAGTTAAGCACGTCAACAAGTATTCCACTTCCTTTTACATGTTTTTATGCGTGTACTGTAAAAGATGCTTTATTTGTTGAGCATCAATTGCATGATGCTTTTGATGATAATCGTGTAAATCCAAGGCGAGAATTTTTTCAAATAGCCCCAGAAAGAGTTGTGGCAGCTCTGAAATTAGCTGAAATAGAAAATATAACTCCAAAAAAAGAATTTATAGATGACAAAGAAGATCAACAAGCACTTCATCAGGCTCGAGCGAGAAGATCGGTTTTTAAATTTAGCATGGTAGATATTCCAATTGGTGCGGAATTGGTTTTTAGTCGTGATGAAAATAAAAAGGCAAAAGTTATTGACGATCGTGCTATCGAATTTGATGGCGCAAAAACGAGTCTTTCTACGTCAGCGCAAAAAATTCTTGGTTTTGACTATGGAGTTGCTGGTACTGATTATTGGATGTATGAGGGAGAAACATTGGATGAGCGAAGAAGACGATTTGAAGAAAAAGAAATGCAAGATGTTGAAGATTCTGAAAACGCTGCCTGCGCTGCTGCTGATGCATATATGGAACTTCAAGCAGATATTGAGAGAGGAAAGTAGTTTTATACCAGGAAAAATCTGTTTTAAATTGATAAGTTATTGATAAGTTTTTGTTTTGTCACTGAGCTTGATAAAACTTCTTTAAAATGGCATAGTTATGCCAATGGCAAGACGGGAAACAAAGAATATAACGAACATCAAACGAATCTCCGGAATACCAGTTCATGGGGCTTTTATTTCTTTTATTTGTGTAAGATGTTCTAAAATAAATTTTATTTTTATAGGAAATAAATTACTCAATCCTGCCGATGCTTATGAAACTCAGTCGTGGAAATGCACGAATTGTAAATTTATACATAGTAAGTCATCTTCACTTCCACTCAAAGATAAAAATAATAAACCGCTTTCATTTAGTAAATGGGATAAAAAGATAATTAAAGGTAATTCATTGGCGGCCCAGCGGTTTTGGAAAGCGTTCTTCACTGCTGCAACAGAATCTCGAGAAGCTTATTGGAAACAATGCAACACTTGCGGCCGCATTCTACCAGCTCGTGCATTTAGCGGCCATGCCGGGTGGGGACCCCTTGAAAAGCAAATGGAATGTCGTAGTTGTAAAGCCGTTATTAATACTAACCTCAATCCAAAAAGAACCAAAGAGCAATTACACGAATCAGCGGCAAAAAGACGAACCGCAGAATTGCTTCTTGCTGGAGAAAATGAAAGACTTAATCTTGAAGATCTTTTTAAACGTTTTGGAAATAAGTGTTTTAAAATTGGGAAGCCGTTGGATATTAACAAACGAGAAACGTGGGCAATTGATCATATTCTTCCCTCAAGATGGCTTTATCCATTAAGCATTAAAAATGCCGCATTGCTTTCTAAAGAAGCTAATGATAATAAGCGTGATAAGTGGCCCAGTGAATTTTATACAAATAATGAACTCAAACGACTTTGTGATATTACCGGAGCAGATTTGGGATTATTGTCGAGCAAGAAGCCTATAATCAACCCTAATATAGACGTGGATGCTTGCGTCAGTCGAATGTTAACCGTAAGGAGCGCTACAGATATTTCCAAGCGTATTAAAGATCTCAAGAAACTTATTTCAGACTATGATCTTGTAGATAATTTGTCAGAAAAAAATAAGGAGATTTTAGGTTATTCAGATTAAACAAGTATAAGATATTGGTGCTTCTTTACTGCCCCTCGATCTTTTATCCCATGAGACTCTCCATTCTCTACGCTCTCTTCAAAAATATCATAAATTTTGAACCATCGTTTTGCTCGCTCACTGAGCGAACTGGCCATATCGCATTTATAACTTTTACCAAGATGCATAACGAGAACTCCTCCCGATTTTAATCGTTCTCGCGCTTGCATAAATATTTCATCATAAATAGAAAGGTCTTTTTTTTGAAGTTCATCAATAAAATTGAGGGGCTCTGTTTTAAAATGAATCGGATCCCATCCTGCAAACCAAAGGCGCATCCAATTTGCTGAGTAGAAGCGAGTACTATCAAAGAAAGGTGGGCTTGTAATGATAGCGTCTAATTCTTTAACTTCTGAAGGCCATGTTTTCGTAGTATCTTGATAGTAAACAATTCCGGGCTGAAAATCATCTCTATTTAATTCAAGAATAGTACGATTTATTTTTTCTCTAAGTTTTTCAAGTAAATTTTTATATTCAAATTCTCCTGTCGGAGCAAATGGTGTTATACCATGTGATCGTCGACTTAAAGCATAGGGCCTATTTCCATGGAGAATGTGCATTATTGCCGACATAACCAATGCTTGTTCAGTAGACTCATATCCTTCATGTTTAAAATAATTCCTAGCACTTAATATTTGGTCGAGAGTCTTAGGATGAAAATAGTCTTTAATTTTTTTATTTAACCCAAATTTACTTGCATTTTCTTTATCTTGATTGGATATATTTCCTTTTTTAATCCAGCAGCCTAATTCATCCAATATCTGATGGATTTTATATTCTGAAGGAATATCTAGTTTTGCTCGTGAAATAGCAATAGCCGTCGGACTAATCTCAAAAGAGAAAGATTTCTTGCCTTGCAATGCTGCCTCTAAGGGAATGGTTCCTACTCCACCAAACAAATCGAGCATACTACCTTTATTGGGTACAAATGTGCTGACAAGTTGATTAGCAATTGATGGTTTGAGTTTGCCTTGATAAGAACATAGCGAATGCATTGGATCACCCCAATTCCTTTTTGCCATATTGCCTGAATGATGAGGCATAACTTTTTTAAATTCATTCCATTGCTTTTCCCAAGGGAAATACGGCGTAGTTTTTTGTACATTTTTGTGATACCTAAACAACAATAAAACTTGTTTTAGTTCCTGCCCATTATTGGATTGACGCTTTCGAAGGGTAATAGCCTTTTCAAAGCTATAGCCCATACTAATTAAAACTTTCTTAAAAATTTCATCCGTTTTTACATGAACGCCGCTATAAAGGGAATCGCCTAAATCAATGGCAAGAACTGCGTTGTTATTTAATTGATGTTTTAAACCACTAAAAATAACTTTCATGTCAGCAAAATAATCGTGAACCATTTTAGGGATTCTTTTGTCATAAGCCTTTTTTTCCAACGTAGAAATAAGATGGTTCAAGGACGCATCATTTATTTTCTTTTCTACGTTCAGTGAAACGTCATTAATACCTGCTGTTACGGCAAGTCTTCTAAAATTACTAAGATTGGCTGGATTCTTGAGATAACCCAAAAACCATAATTCTATTTTTGTGTTTCTGAAATAATTAGTTCCGTTTAAATATGGCGGACTTGTAATAACAGCATCTATACCTAAAAATGGCAACTTTCCAACATTACGAGCATCTTCTGTAATCAAAATAGGAGCCGAGCTTGGTTCAATAACTTTTAGATCATCAATAATTCTTTTAATTCTTAATTTTATAGTCTCGAAATAATCAGTAGATTTTAATTCTGACAACTCTTTTCCTCGTCTGAATCGTAAGTCGCCCTGACGCTTAAGATATGAGTTTTCAACAAGCGATCCTAATACCGCGACCGTTACAAGTTCAGAAAGAAGTATGTCTTCAAAATATAATTGTTTAAGATAAGTTTTCGTCTTGAGGATATTGCTAAATGTATTTTCATCAAAGAAGTTGCTTTTCCCAAAAGTATCAAAGTATGATTTTTTTAATTCTTGATTTTCTTCCTGTTTCAAAATATCTAACTTGATATTGTCGAGAGTTTTTTCCAGCAAACTCAATATTTTCGCTCTTTTTTTTATGTTTAGA
>Ga0315288_10000517_pt1 | contig 48648 bp, 46 predicted proteins | sample YL17G11_20_MG_FD_203454 | JGI IMG/M metagenome (GOLD analysis project Ga0315288, IMG submission 203454) | Sediment microbial communities from Yellowstone Lake, YNP, Wyoming, USA - YL17G11_20 | ecosystem: Environmental > Aquatic > Freshwater > Lake > Sediment | place: USA: Wyoming | collected... | reverse complement strand
TTGACCGGGCCATTGGCGGCGTCGAATCGAATCCCAATTATGAAAGCTTTTTTAAGGGGATGGAAATCATCCACCGCCAGGTGAAGGACACTCTGAAGACCCTCGGACTGGTGGAATTTTCCGGCCTGGGTGAGAAGTTCGATCCCGCGCGCCATGAGGCCGTGGGCGTGATCGAAACCGACGCCAAGCCCGAGAACACGGTGATTGAAGAGGTCTGCAAAGGCTACATGGTCGGAGAAAAAATTATTAAACCGGCAAAAGTGTTAGTTACCCGGTCAAAAACAGAAGGAGGACATGAAAATGTCGAAAATAATAGGAATTGATTTAGGAACAACAAATTCGTGCGTGGCGGTCATGGAAGGCGGACAGCCGGTGGTCATTCCCAATCCGGAAGGAGGAAGGACGACGCCCTCGGTTGTCGCTTTCACCAAAAGCGGTGAGCGGCTGGTCGGACCCCTGGCTAAAAGGCAGGCGATCACGAATCCGACCAATACCGTGTACTCAATTAAACGGTTCATGGGCCGGAGATTCGTCGAAGTTCCCCAGGAAGCCGGGCGGGTTCCTTACAAGGTCATGGAACACGAAAACGGCGACGCCTGGGTCGAGGTGAGCGATAACAAACGGTTTTCGCCGCCCGAACTATCGGCCATGATTCTGCAGTTCTTAAAACAATCCGCGGAAGCTTATCTCGGCGAGAAAATCACCAAGGCGGTCATCACGGTTCCGGCTTATTTCAACGATTCGCAGCGCCAGGCGACCAAGGACGCGGGCCGGATCGCGGGCCTGGAGGTGCTCCGGATCATCAACGAACCGACGGCCTCGGCTCTCGCTTACGGGCTGGACAAGAAGAAAAGCCAGAAGATCGCGGTTTACGATTTCGGCGGCGGTACTTTCGATATCTCGATCCTGGAAATCGGGGAAGGCGTCTTTGAGGTTAAATCCACCAACGGTGACACCCATCTGGGCGGCGACGACCTCGACGAGCGGATCATGAACCACATCGCCGACGAATTTCAGAATGAGCAGGGCATTGACCTGCGTAAGGATTTAACGGCGCTCCAGCGGTTAAAGGAAGCTTCGGAGAAAGCCAAATGCGAGCTTTCCACGATCATGGAAACGACGATCAGCCTGCCCTTCATCGCCTCGGGCGCGGACAAAACGCCGCTCCACCTGGAAATAAAGATCACCCGCGCCAAGCTCGAATCCCTGCTCGAAGATCTTATCCAAAGGTCGTTCCCACCCATGAAACAAGCCCTGCTGGATGCCAAACTCACGACCGCGGAAATCGACGAAATCGTGCTGGTCGGCGGTCAAACCCGCATGCCGCGCATTCAGCAGCTGGTCAAGGAATTTTTCAACCGGGAACCCCATAAGGGGATCAATCCGGACGAGGTCGTGGCCATCGGCGCCGCGATCCAGGCCGCGGTCCTGGGCGGCGAGGTTAAAGACATCCTGCTCCTCGACGTCACGCCGCTCACCCTCGGCATCGAGACTATGGGCCAGGTGATGACCTCGATCATCCCGCGGAACACGACGATCCCGACCAAGAAATCTTCAATCTTTACCACCGCCGAAGACAACCAGACCGCGGTCACCGTGCACATCCTCCAGGGCGAAAGGCCCATGGCTCACCAGAACCGCACCCTGGGCAAATTCGATCTTTATGGCATCCCGCCTGCCCCCCGCGGCATACCTCAGATCGAAGTTACTTTCGATATCGACGCGGACGGCATTCTCCACGTCTCGGCCAAAGATCTCGGCACCGGCAAAGAGCAGAAGATCCGGATCACCGCTTCGAGCGGTCTGTCCAAGGACGAAATCGACAAGATGGTATCCGACGCCGAGGTGCACGCCTCCGAAGACCGCAAGCAAAAGGAATTGATCGAAATCCGGAACCGCTCGGAAAGCCTGATCTACTCGGTGGAAAAAACCCTTAAGGACTACGGAGAGAAAATCCCGGCCGAAGAACGCAACGATATCGATAAAAAACTCCATATCCTGAAATCCAAAAAGGACTCCCCGGACATCGCGAATATCAAGCAGGCAATGGACGATCTGCAACAGGCGGTCTACAAAATTTCCGATTCCGTATATCGCGAAGCCACTCAGGCTCAAACCGGCGGCGGAGCGCAGCCCCCGCCAACGGGCGAAACGCCGTCCGGTGAAGAACCGAAACCGGAAGGCGGCGCGGATTACCGGGTCGTGGACGGGGACGAAAATAAGTAGCAACGGATACCCGGTGGCGGTTGCGAAAGGCGTTTTGGTTTCGGATGTTGGTTTCGTTTAGCGAAGCCGATGAACGATGACGCCATACGATACGCATATCGAAACCGCAAACGGTTCAATGAAAAAATGAATCGGCATTAAATGACGGTAACCGACATTTAACATGGCCAATAAGCGTGATTATTACGAGGTCTTGGGGGTTGCCAAGACCGCGACTTCGGACGAAGTCAAAAAGGCTTACCGGGACCTTGCGAAAAAACACCACCCGGACATGAACCCGAACAATAAGAAGGAAGCCGAGGAGAAGTTCAAGGAGATATCCGAAGCCTACGAAATCCTCATGGATTCCAACAAGCGGTCGATCTACGACCGTTACGGCCACGAAGGCGCGTCCCAGACGTTCCGGGGCGGCGGGTTTAGCTGGGACGATTTCACGCATTTCGACGATCTCCAGGACGTCCTCGGCAATCTTTTCGGCGGGGGTTCGATCTTTGGGGATCTCTTTGGCTACCAAGCCCGGTCCGGCAGCCTGCGTCAACGGCGCGGCGCGGACATCCACGTTATAATGCGGGTTTCCCTGGATGAAATCGCGAAATCGGCTATGAAGCAGTTCAAAATCAACCGCCTTGAACCCTGCGCGGCCTGTTCCGGACAGGGCGGTTTCGACCACGCGGAATGCACCCAGTGCCGCGGTCAGGGCCGGGTGAAAGCCCAAACCCGAAGTATCCTTGGCACCTTCACCAGCGTCCAGGCCTGTAACCATTGCGAGGGTAAAGGGTACGTGTTGAAGAATCAATGCGTAAAATGCGGCGCCCGCGGTAAAATGAAAGCGACCCGGACCATCGAGGTCAAGGTTCCCGCCGGCGTGGCCCACGGACAATACATACTCCTCCAGGGCGAAGGCAATTACGACCTGGGCGGCAAGGGTAACATCATCGTCCAATTTGAGGAAAAACCCCACGAATATTTCGAACGCCAGGGTGACAACCTTTATCTCCGGGTTCAGGCCCCGTACTCCAAACTGGTCGCGGGCGGTTCGATCGAGATTCCCGGTCTTAACGGCGGCAAGGAAAAAGTCACCATCCCCAGGGGCAGCGCCGCGCCCCGGGTGATCCGCGTCAAGGGCAAAGGCCTGCCCCACGGCGACGGCGGACATGGCGACTTGTTCGTGGAAGTGGACCTCAAGCCCCTCCAGGGGGGCGATAAGAATTTGACGAACCTGCTGGAACAATTGAAAAAATACGAAGGTCCGGTTACTCCCCAGAAACGGGAAACCGGGGAGTAAACATTAAATGTCAAAGGGTAAATTACAAATGCCAAATAAAATCCCAAGATCCGATTTTATGTTTTTATCATTTGTCATTTGAGCTTGATTCGAAATTGATTTGATTTTTGACATTTGTCATTTGTCATTATGAAAGATCCTGCTCATAACCTTTTCTACGTTCCGCCCGATCTCATTCATGGCCACTCGCTCGTCATAACCGGCGGGGAACTCCACCATCTAAGAAATGTGCTCCGGAAAAAGGACGGCGACCTTCTGGTCCTAACCGACGGCCTCGGGAACCGGATTGAAGCGCGGATTAGCCGCTTCGGGCAAAAGGAACTTGCCGCGGAAATAATAAAAAAAGAAGAAATGACCGTAAATTCACCGCCGGTTCTGGATCTAGCCATCGCGCCTTTAAAAGGAACCCGTACCGACTTGATCATCGAGAAAAGTGTAGAATTGGGAGTCCGGCGGTTTATTTTTTTTAAATCTCAAAATTCGGTCGTCAAAACCATGAGTAAAGCCAAGATCGAACGCTTTCAAAAGATCGCCCGGTCGGCCATGCTGCAATCCCGACAATATTTTCTGCCCGTATTTGATTTCCAACCCGATTTGGCGGATTTAACGCGGATTTTCTCGTCCTACGATTTGGTTCTCGTGGCCGACCCGTCCGGCGGCTCAAACATTCCTCCGGATCAGAAAATGATTCTTTATATTGTCGGACCGGAAGGCGGGTTTGAAAATCCGGAATTGGCCTCCTTTATAAAAGCCGGCGCCCGTTCGGTTTCCCTGGGCAGAGTCCGGCTCCGCAGCGAAACCGCGGCCCTGGCCGGGATCGTTAAAATCCTGAGTAATTACAGGGTTATATAATATTCGTTCCGTATTTAAATAACAGATCGGGAGCCTTTCGGCTCCCGATCCTTTTAATAGCGGGGGCTGGATTCGAACCAGCGACCTTTGGGTTATGAGCCCAACGAGCTACCGCTGCTCTACCCCGCGATCTCAGTCCTTAAATATGTCTTATATGTCCTATACGTCCTATAAGACTTATAGGACCTATTATACTCAAAAAAAAATCCCTGTCAACCCTATGCTCTCGGCCATTTACGTATTACCCCTTGACATTTTATCAATTCTGTATATAATTATAACAAAAGGAGACAATATGAAAAAATTAACAGTCTTAGCAGTACTGGTCTTACTGTTGGTGGTCGGTTGCAGCAAGAAAGCGGATTACTACCCGCTTACCGTCGGCAATATCTGGAACAACCTGACGACTACGACCATCACCCATACCGACACCCTTCTCAACGATACCACTATTACCTCCACCAGCAAGTCCGAGATCACCGCCGAAGTTACCCTCGGCAACGGCGACGCGGGCTTCGAGATGGTTGGCACCTCAGGTACCTTCGTTGACACCTCGTACGTCTCGGAAAAGGACGCTTGCGTGCTCGGCTATGACAGCTTGGCTGATACCGATCCCGAAACGCTGCTTGTCACCCCTCTCGAAGAGGGCACAACCTGGATCACTTACAGCGATTCAATCGGCAGTGTGAGAGTTACCATTCAGGAAAAGGTCAGCGGCATTACGGTCCCGGCTGGCACCTACGACGATGTCTGGAAAGGAATGGCGATTTCGACCTTTGGTTCCTTTGTCGATACTTCTTACGGCTGGATGGCCCCTAATATCGGTACGATTAAAATGGAAAATACCGATATATCGTTTTTCCTTCCCGACACCATGACGACCACATCCACGACCGAACTTCAGACCGTAACCATTAAGTAAAAAATCTACGATTCGTAAAAAGGGCTGCCTTTGGCAGCCCTTTTTTTATGCTTTCGGGGATGAAACGCCCGGCGGATTTTATTGATCTTTATCGGTAACCATGCCGATGAGTTCCCGGATCTCCTTGCCGGAATACCCGCCGGCCAGGTAGTACAGGACCGCGTAAACCACGACGCCCAGACCGCCGCGCAGGAAGATATTCAGACCCGAACTGAAGTAGAGAATGATGCTCATGGCCAGGGCCGGAACCAGAGTTTTCAGAAAATGCCGGGCCGCCGGGAATTTGACGACCCGGTTTAACTCTCTTTTCATCAGGAAGATGCTGACCAGCTCGCCGGCCAGGAGGCCCAGGCTCGCGCCCCAACCCTTGAGGAATATTCCCAGAACGATGATCGAAACCAGGCTCAAACCCGAAGTCAGGGCAATGACCTTTAAGAATTTTCGCTCCCGGTCGAGCGCGACCAGTCCGTAACCGAAGATCGTATTGACCGGCGTGGCGCAAAAATAAAGCAGCAGGATCTGAAGGACGAGCGCTCCGTTTTCATAACCCGGGCCGTAAATCAGGCGAATAATGCCCGGCGCCAGGACGATGCCGCCCAGCGTGACCGGCAGGGTCAGGCTGAATATCGCCCGGAGGAAAAACGCGAAGGTATGGGGCAGCCGTTCCGGATTTTCCTTATGCTGGCGGGAGACGATGGGCAGGCAAAGATAATAAAAAACCCTTTCGATGATCAGCAAAAAGATGATTACCTTGTAACCGGCGCTGAAATGGCCGACCAGGGCCGGAGAATGGAAAATGCCGAGGACGATCGGCGCCAGGTTAAGGGGGATTTGATAAAACAGCGTGGCCATACCGACCGGAACCGCGGCTTTGAGCAGTTTTCCAAAAACCGGGTTTAACAGGCGGATGGGCAGGGTAAAACCCCGGGCGAAAAAAACCGTCAACAGGAAGGCGGCAGCGAGCATGTAGCTGACGAAAAAGGCCGCCGGCACCGCGAGGATCCGGGACGGATTTTGGAGAAAAAGGTAAAGCGCGACGACGTATGAACCATATTGTACGATCCGGCCCAGGCTTAGATACCCCATCTCTTCGCGGCCCTGGAAAACGAATTCCAGGTAGACGGCGAAAGGAAAAACGCAGAGACCGTACACAATCACCAGCATTCTCGTTTCCGGGTCGCCCGGCAAAACCATACTGCCCACCAGGAGCAGAATAAATATCATTCCGGCCAGGGCCAGCCGGAGGCTGGTGATGTCCCCGACCATGGTGATATTGTTCCGGTCCCGGGCGATTTCCCGGGTGGCGATCGTGGTCAACCCCAGGTTGCCGAAGAGCAGGGCGTAATTTAAGAAAGCCAGGGCATAGCTGATCTTGCCGAAACCGGCCGCGCCCAGAACCCGGGCGATGTAAACCGTGGCCAGGAAACCGAGAAAATGGCTCGCCGCGTCGCTTAAGGTCAGGTATATGAAATTTCGCGGGTTCTTCTTCACGGATTAAGTATATGTGAAAAACCGTTAAAATCAAGAATGTGCCGCGCGCCCGCTTATCGACCCGGGATCCGTTCCGTATTGAAATGCGAAAATATCTGGATACAATAACCGATGCCGAACGCCGAAAAGACGCGTTATAATTATATCGACATCCTGAAAACGTATGCCGTTTTCATGATGATAATCGGCCATACCCTGGACGCGATCCTCGCTCCGGCGGTCAAATCCCTGGGCGCTTATCAGTCTTTCATCGTATTCCGGGGCTTGACTTCGGCTTCATTTTTTATCGCCAGCGGTTCCGGATTATTTTTCGCGTTTCAGAGCAAGCGGGGCATCCCCGGGTTCACGCTTCTGACCCAGCGCGTGGCTAAAATCCTGCCCATCCTTTTCGCCGGTTATTTTCTCCACCTCCCCTATTTTTCCGCCACCCGGCTGTTATTCCATTCCACGGCTGCGGATTGGCGCCAGCTCATGCAGTGCGACACCCTGCAGAACATATGCTATTCGATAATAATCCTCCAGATTATTATGGTCACCGGCCAGAAAAGGTTCCGCATTTTCCTGGCGGCCCTCGTCATGATGATTCTGATCCTCGGTCTTACGCCCATCATTCACGCCCGCCTGACGAAGCCCATGATCCCGGTCCAGCTTTTCACTCATCACTACGGATCTTTATTTCCCCTCTTCCCGTTCGCCGCGTATATTTTTTGCGGCGCGGTACTGGCCTTCATCCTGTCGGCGCTTCGGGAAAAAAATGGTTTCCGCCTCGTTCGCAAATATTTTCTGGGTACGGGATTGTTTATTTTCGGCGTTTCATTTTTTTTGAAGCTCACCGTACTCCAGCTCTTTTTCTTTCGGATCGGTGCGATCATGGCCCTGATCGGCTTTCTGACCTATGCCGAGGGCAGGACCGGCAAATTTATTTCATTTTTCCAGGCCATCGGCAAGGAATCGCTGGTCATTTACTTGATTCACCTGATGATTGTCTATGGCTCGGTGATCAATTCCGGATTCCGGCAGTTGTTCGGCGGCAAATTGAGCGCGCCGGCCGGACTATCGGTCGCGCTCGGCTTCGCCGCGGTCATGATCGGTTTGGGCTGGGCCTGGAATCGCCTCAAATGCGCGCAACCCCGCATGGCCCGGATCGGCCGCAACGCGCTGATCGCGCTGCTCGTGGCCTTCTTTATCCTAAAACCCTGATCGTTCCCAAAAAAAAGGGCGATTTAGAAATCGCCCTTTTTTAATATATATTTCGGTGCGGTTAATCCACCTCAAAAAGCGTCTTTAACTGGTCAAAATATTTTTTGACGAGGTCCTTGTTTTCTTTGGGCACGCTCTCATAGATCGCTCCCATTTTGGCGACGCCTTCGGTAATTGCCTTGCTGGCTTCAAGTGCGGCTTTGATCATGGTCTTCTGAGCCGCGGGAATCTTGGGATCCTTAAGCTGCGCTTCCAGTTTGGCGATCTCGCCCTTGGATTTTTCCATCTCGCCCTTGGCCTGGGTCATGGCCGTATCGAACATTACCGCGGCGAAGACCAGGGTTGTTTTCATTAACGCCGGATAAAACTCATTTATACCCATGCCCGCCGCCCGCATTTTCGCGTCGATCTCGGTCAGATCCTTGCTGGCCGTGATCAGGTTTTTTGTCTGGTCGAAAGGATTGACGGCCGGACTCATCTTGTTCCAGATCATACCCTTCTTTTCCGCTTCCGCTTTGAAAACCGGTAAAACCTTGATAAACTTGGCCAACTCGTCTTCGGTCAGGACCTCATATACGACATCCTTACTCGTGATCTTCTCTACATCGATCTTCGGCGGCGCCGGCTTCTGGCCGCAAAAGATGAAAATAAACAGGATGGATAGTAATAAAACTTTTTTCATCGGGCCTCCTTGATGGATATTATACTGAATAACCATAAAAAATCAAGAACTATCGGCTTATTGACGATGCCCATTTTTTGAGTATAATATGGCCTCGAATCCAGCCAAGGAGGCTCAAGCATGATCGCATTCAAAAACGAAGTTTGTCTTGATTTCACCAAACCGGGGAATAAGAATAAAATGGAGAAAGCCCTGGCCCAGGTCGAATCCCAGCTGGGCCGGGAGTATCCTTTAATTATCGGCGCGGAGAAGATCAAAACCGATAATAAATTGATTTCGTACAATCCTTCCCAGAAGGGCGAAGTGGTCGGCGTTTTCCAGAAAGCGGACGAAAAGATCGCGGAAAAGGCGATTCGCGTCGCCCTTGACGCCTTTGAGACCTGGCGCTATGTTCCGGCGCCGGTCCGGGCCAATTACCTCTTCAAGATGGCCGCCATCATGCGGCGCCGCAAGTGCGAGCTGTCCGCCTGGATGGTCTTTGAGGTTGGCAAGAACTGGCTCGAAGCTGACGCCGATGTCGCGGAAGCCATCGATTTCTGCGATTATTACGGCCGTGAAGCCCTGCGCTATGACCGGGGACCGAAACTCCTCCAATTGGCGGGCGAGAAAGATGTGCAGACTTATATCCCCCTGGGCGTCGGTCTGGTCGTTCCGCCCTGGAATTTTCCTCTGGCGATCCTCGCCGGCATGACGACGGCCGCTTTTGTCGCCGGGAATACCGTCATCCTCAAACCGTCGAGCGATTCGCCAGCCATCGCTGCCAAGTTCATGGAAATCGTCGAGGAAGCGAAAGTGCCGTCCGGCGTCGTCAACTTCATGCCCGGGCCGGGCGCTCTGGCCGGCGATTACCTGGTCCGCCACCCGAAAACCCGGTTCATCGCGTTCACCGGATCCAAGAGCGTCGGTTTGAGGATTGTCGAACTGGCGGGTAAAACCCAGCCCGGACAGGTCTGGATCAAGCGGGTCGTCGCGGAAATGGGCGGCAAGGACGCGATCATCGTCGATTCCGAAGCGGACATCGACCGCGCGGTCGCCGGTGCCCGGGTCTCGACCTTCGGTTATCAGGGCCAGAAATGCTCGGCCTGCTCGCGGCTTATCCTGGACGAAAAGATTTTCGACGAATTCATGAAAAAATTTATTCCGACCGTCGAAGCGATCACGGTCGGTCCGGTCAAGGATTCCAAAAACTACATGGGTCCGGTGGTCAACGAAAGCGCCTACAATTCAATGCTCGATTACATCCAGATCGGCAAAACCGAAGGCCGCCTGGCCGCCGGCGGGACGACCGCTCCGGGTAACGGTTATTTTATCCGGCCCACGGTCTTCGTCATCGACAACCCCAAAGCGCGGCTTTTCCAGGAAGAAATTTTCGGGCCCATTCTGGCCGTGATCAAGGCGAAAAATTTCGATCACGCAATCGAACTGTTCAACGACACCGAATACGGTCTGACCGGCGCCGTTTATTCGAAGAACCGGAAAAAGATCGACCATGCCCGGCAGAAGGCGTTTTGCGGTAACCTCTATATTAACCGCAAGTGCACCGGCGCGATGGTCGCGGCGCACCCGTTTGGCGGATTCAACATGTCGGGAACGGATTCCAAGGCCGGCGGCTCCGATTACCTCGCGCTCTTCACTCAAGCTAAAGCCATCGCGGAATACGTGGAAACCAAGAAGAAGAAAAAATAATCCAACATCAAAAAACCCCTCCTTTACGGAGGGGTTTTTTTTGGATTTCTGTGGGATTTTTAAATATCGGTATAACTCCCGAATTTATTGAAGGAAACGATCTCCCGGAGGCCTTTCCGCGGCCTGGGTTTTAACCCGCCGATTCCGTCGGCCGTGGATTTTTCCGCCGGGTATCCGAGCGCCAGCAGGCAGGCGACCTTGTACCGGTTCGGAATCCCGAGCAATTTTCTCAGTTTCCTGTCGCTGAACCAGCCGATCCAGCAGGTTCCGATACCAAGACCGGTCGCGGCCAAAGTCATGTGGGTCATGGCGATCGCGATATCGATCAGATGATTCTCGTGGTCAAAGACCTGGGCGATCAAGTGCGTCAGCCTGCGCGTGTAACACCCGACGATGATCATGGCCGCGCCCCGCGCGAAAGACGTGACCCGGTCCACCCCCAGGGGCGCCTGTCCCGGAATCGCCTGGATAAGGTTTTTGTCATCGACGACGACGAAGTGCCAACCCTGGGCGTTGCTGGATGACGGAGCCAGCCGGCCCGCTTCCAGGATTTGACGGACTATTTCCGGTTCTATTTTTTGGGACGAGTACTTCCGCACGCTCCGGCGCCACTTGATCGTATTGAAGATATCCATGGCGATTTACCTCCTTTTATTCCAAGCCAAGAAATCCCGCGCCGCCCAGCAAAGCCAGGGCCATCAGACTCAGGGTAATGAGATAAATCGGCATGCCTCTAAGGCTGAGGCTGATCGGCGCGAGGTCGAGCCGCTCCCGGACGGGCGTAAAAATTAGGGCGACCAGGATAAAACCCAGACCGCAGCCCAGGGCGTAAACCAAAGCCTCGATAAAATTATAATTATTGCGGATGACCAGAAGCGTAGCCGCCATTAAAAGGCAGTTCGCGTAGAGCAGGATTTCGCCCGACGCCGGTAATATGCCCTGGATAACACCGGTTTTCTTCGCGGCGATATAAACAATCCGGCTGACCATAATGATCGTGAGCACGAAGATCAGGTTCTTAAGAAAGAGAAAACCAAAAGGGACGAGGACAAGATGGTATATCAACCAGTTAACGCCGGCGCTCAAAGTCATGACCATAGTCAGCGTCAGGCCGATTCCCAGCGCATTTCTTAAAGCGGCAGTCATATGCAGGATCGGGCAAATACCGATTTGCTCGATGAGCAGGATATTGTTTATCAAAGTGGCGCTGATCAGTATTAAACCCAGGTTTTTCAAGATTTACCGCCTTTAAGAAACTTTTTATAGAGCGCGACGAGCAAACCCAGGATCAGGAAGCCGCCCGCCGGCGAGGCGAAAAACAGCATCGGCGCATCCCGAAAACCCGGACCCAGAAGCGGCCACCCCAAAAGGATTCCCTTGCCCAGGAGCTCCCGGATCAGGCTGACGCAGATTGTCGCCGCCAGGAAACCGACGCCGAATCCCAGACCGTCCAGGGCGGAACGGAGCGGCGGGTTCCGGAGCGCGGATTCGTCCATCCGCCAAATAACCAGGCAGTTGACCGCCGAGAGGGGCAGAAAAATACCCAGGTTATGATAAAGCGGACGTTGATAAATCCGGAAGTATGCTTCCATGATCGATGCGTACAGCGCCGCGGTCATTATAAAAAAAGGTATTTTTACGCCCCCGGTGGCGAATTTTTTAAAAATGCTGACCGTGAGGTTACCCAAAAAAATCACCATGACCATGACCAAACCCAGCGCCAGCCCCTCCTGACCAGTCCGGGTAACGGCCAGGACCGGACATACGCCGATCACGATCCCGAGAACCGCGTTATCCTTCATGATGCTCCGGAGGAAAAAGGATTCCTTCATTCGCGGTAATAATCCTTAAAACGTTCGACATATTTCTGGATGCTCAGGATCAGGGGCCGTGAACTCATGGTCGCGCCGCTGATCGCGTCCGGAATGGTATCCTTGAATTTGTTGAGGAACTCTTTTTCCCGGATCCGTTCCCCGATGCCCTCGGTCTCATGGGACGAGGTGATCTCCACGCCGGTGATCCGCCCGCGGCGGTCAACCCCGGCCATGAATTTGATCGTATCCAGATAGCCGATGACGAATCCCTGGATCACGATACCGGCGGTATCCGGTCCGCAATACGCCCGCCATAGCGTATCCGGAATGATGGGTAAGTAATTCCACGCGCCGGGCAGGACCCGGTTCTTCTCGTCGGGATGGATCATGCAACTCGCGTATTTTTCATAACCGTTCCGGATGCCGTTGCAGACCGCGCGCGACGACACCGTGGCCCCGCTTACCGCGTCAATTTCTCCGCCGTCCCTCTTCAGCTTCAGCGCGTTAGCCGCCCGGCCGATGAGACGGGCGATGAACGATGAATCGGCGACCTTCATGCCCAGTCCCGGAGTTTCCCGGAGGTTCGCCTTCGGGATAATGATCCCGGTGATTACGCCCGCCGAGTCGACCCCGACCAGAACCGGAATCTCACCCTTGTAACCCCGGGGAAAAACCTGAAAAGCCAGGCCCGCAAAATTATTTGACGAATCAAAGGCCTGCCATAAGGTATCGGGGATGACCGGATTATACTGGACGGCCGGGAGGACGAACCGGAGATCGCGGTAGTCGGTTCCGCCTGCGGTTTTGACCGAAACCTCCGGGTTGGCTCCGACCAAGAAAAGCAGGATGCCGCTGCTCAGGGAGAACAGCACAAAAAACCGCAAAGAGGGCGATGGCTTTCTCATCTTTTTTGCTCCTTCCGGGAACCAAAAATCCTTTCCCGGGTTAGTCGGTCAAGCAACGGGGTGAGCATGTTCATGATCAGGATCGCGAAGGTCACTCCTTCGGGATACGCGCCCCAACGGCGCAGCAGGACGGTCAACAAGCCGCAGCCGGCGCCAAAAAACCAGCGTCCCTTTTTGGTTATCGGAGAGGTAACCCAATCCGGAGCCATGAAAAAAGCGCCCAGCATCAAGCCGCCGCTAAAAAGATTGATACCCGGATTAACCTTGTTTAAAAGCAACAACCCGAGCAGGGCGAAACCGGCAAAATACCCGCCGACGACCCGAAAATCAACAATCCCGACGATCAGCAGGAACAAACCGCCGATTATCAACAGGAACGCCGAAGTTTCGCCGATGCACCCGCCGATGTTGCCGAAAAAAATGTTCCGGAGCGCCGGCCACCCGTTAAAACGGCTTAAGACCGCGGCCGGATCGCCGTACAAGAACGGGCTCTTCAGGATGGTCAGCGGCGTGGCTCCGGTTATGCCGTCGATCCCGGATAAGGAACCGCCCAGCGGCGGAATCCAGCCGGTAGTCATCAGACCGGGCCAGGAAATTAATAAAAAAGCCCGGGCCGCAAGGGCGGGGTTGAATAAATTATGACCCAGGCCGCCGAATAACTGCTTGACCAGGACAATCGCGAAAAACCCGCCGATCACCGGCAGCCATAGCGGAACGGCCGGCGGAAGGTTGAGCGCGAGAAGAAAACCGGTCAGGAAGGCGCTGCCGTCGGTGATGGTTATTTTTTGCCGTCGGCTGGCTTGCGCCAGGGCTTCACTACCGACGCAAGCCAGGATCGAGATGAGGACCACGAAGAGGGTCCGCATGCCGAAGATCACGAGCCCGTGTATAAGCGCCGGCAGCAAAGCTAACGCCACCGCCCAAACCGCCCGGGAATAGGAATGCCGGGAATGAAGGTAAGGGGGAGCGGAAACGCTCAGCAAATCGGTCATGCCGGGATTTCTCCCCGCAACTCGGCCTTGCCGTAACGGAAGTAATGGACCAGGGCGATCCGGGACGGACAGGAGTACGCGCAGCCGCCGCACTCCAGGCAATCCGCCAACCCCAGGGCGTCGCTCCCCGGATAATCCCGGACCGTAATCCGGCGGTAGATTTCACAGGGCATGAGCCCCATCGGACAAACATCGATACAGCGCGCGCAACGGACACAAGGCTGTTCCCGGGTTTTAGGATAAGCGGCGAGAACCAAAACCGCGGTCGTTTCCTTGGTGACCGGGATCCGGTCGGTCGGCAGAGCGCGGCCGGTCATGGGTCCGCCGAATATGATCATCGCCGGCGTGCCGGTATAACCGCCGCAATAATTAATGATTTCCCGGGCCGCGGTCCCGATCCGGACCATCAGGTTTTTTGGTTCTTTCACCCCGTCTCCGGCTACGGTTACGACTCTCTCGACGACCGGTTTCCGAAAAACCACCGCCTGGAAACCGGCATAACAGGTCGCGACGTTTTGGACGACACAACCGGCATCCCAGGGCAGCCCGCACCGGGGTACGGTGCGGTTCAGGACCGCATGGATGAGCTGTTTTTCCGAGCCCAGCGGAAATTTCCATTTTAAACGATGGACTTCCACCCCTTCCTTTTTGAATGTCTCCGCGATCGAACGTAAGCTTTCCGCGACGGCAACGATCAATCGGCGGGCGCCGACGATCTGCTGAAAAATCCGCGCGCCTTCAATGACGCCCATGGGATATTCGACCATTAACCGGTAGTCGGCGCTGATTAACGGCTCTGATTCGCAACCGTTGACGATCAGCGTGTCGATCCCTTTACCCGGCGGCGGGGATAATTTGACCCCGGTCGGAAACCCGGCGCCGCCCATGCCGACGACGCCCAGGTCCCGGAGTATGGCCCGGAGTTCGTCCGCGGTCCGATGTTCGTAACCGGCTTTTTCCCGGATCCGTTCCCCCGCACCGCCCTCGACGGCCTCGATCACACAGCATAGACTTTTACCAAAACGCGGATGGGGATGCTCGGCGATCTCCCGAACCCGTCCCCGGATGCTGGCGTGAACACCCACCGACTGATCATCAACCGGCGCGGCGACCAGATCGCCGACCTGGACTTCGGCGCCGGTATCAACCACGGGTCGGGAGAGCTGGCCCGAGTACTGGGCCAGAGGGAGATAGACGATTTTAGGTTGGGGCATAATATCGATGATCAGATCCCGGGTGGTTTTACCTGCCGGCAATATTACGCCGCCTTTGAATCCGCGCGACATAGGTTAAAGTATAGTTACTTTTAAAAGACGGTCAAGTTTAACGTGACCACCGTGATTCCAGGGCATCCAGAAAACCGCGATCCTTCTTTATTTCCTCGTACGAGAAAAGGGTGACGCCGCCGTACGGCGACCGGTCCACGAACCGGACTTGCTCCGCGATCTTCCCGGAGCTGAGGATATACGTGCCCAGACCGACGATGACGCGGCCGGGATCGTAAATCGCGGCGAGGTTTTTCTTGAGGATGGGTTCGATGCTCTTGCCGTATGCCATCAGGCAAACAAAATCGACGTAACCGGCGTTAAGCCAGGTCGCCCAATCCTGCTGGTACTCATCCCGGGCGATCTGGTAATCGGGTTTGACCGCCGCGGACACGAGCATACCGGGCCGGACCGCCTTGATTTTTTGATATAACAAAGCGACGAGCGCGGTAAGGTCGTCGGGTATGAAACGCACCCACTTTTGGGTCAGATCTTCATATCCCCACTCGCTGATCCGTGACGTCAGGCTTTCCGGAAGGGTCAGCGCGGACGGGTCGAAATAGTATTTACGGTCGAAATTCGTTCGCAGCTGGATATCGCCGATAAACTGATTATTGGGATAGCGGATGTAATCGAAATGGATGCCGTCAAAATCGTATTTTCGGGCCAGTTCCTCGACGATCTGCACGAAGTATTGCCTTACGCCCGGGTGGGCGGGCGCGAGGTAGTAACCCTCCATGACCCGGTCCTCGAGCTCTTCGGAAGAGTAATCCAGGATTGACCGTCCGTTGCGGTTCCGCATGTACCAGTCCGGGTGGCTGTTGATCGGATGCCGGGGATCCGTTGTGAGCGGCGCGAAGCCCCAGGAGTAAAAAACATTGACCCAGGCGGATACTTTTATGTTCCGGCGATGGGCTTCGGCTAGGAATTCGTTGAGCCATTCGTCGGATTTGAGCCGGTTCGGGGCCAGGCCCGATGGATACCAGGATTCACCCAGGGCGAAGACCTGCAGAAAAATATGGTTGACCCGTCCGTCCAGGACCGTCAGGATTTTATGCTGGTCCGGTATCGACCAGCGGGCAACCCACACGCCGCGAAAGTCAAGGTTCGCGAGCAGTAGGCAGAAAACAATGGTCACGCTCCAAATTTAACCAAGTTTCCGCGAATGTCAACGGCAATCATTGACAATTAAGGCAATTTGTATAATATATTGTTGTTACAGGAGGCTTGATGGCAAACAAGAACCGGCGCCGGGTCCGCATTATCAATGAATATCAATACCGCCTGATCATCATCATGATCATTCTGATCATCGTGATCTCGACGGTTCTGCTCGGCGTCCTGTTCCTCCTGATCCGAAATAATATCGCGGCCCTGCCCCAGCCCCTGGCGCAGGAAGTAAATCTATATCACCAGCTGCTTTACCGTCCATTTTTAATCGTGATCATCATCGCCCTGATTATTTTCATCATCTCATTCTGGATTCTGATTGTCATCACCCACCGGGTTTACGGCCCGATCTACCGGTTGGGGAAATTTCTCAAGGCGCTCAGCAAGGGCGAAAAAACCGGCGAACTGCACTTCCGCAAAGGCGACGTCGTCGATCATATGGCCGATCTTTATAACGAACTGTACGATTCCCTGAAGAAAACTCTGCATTATAATTACAACGAACTGGTCATAGTTTTTACCGATTTGGAAGACATCCTGGACCAGGTTTATAACCGGAAACTCGACGATGACCGCCTTTTTAACAACCTGCAAAACCTCTGTAACCGTATTGCCAAGGCCCTGGATCTGACGATGGGGAAAATTAGAAAGTAACGGTTTTGGCTATTTTATAAACAACGAAAGAATAAACAAACCGCAGAAAAGCCCGAGCAGCGCGATAATAATCGTCAAAAAACGGCGCTGTTTTTTAACGCCCGATTCCTGAGCGAGCACGAACTTCGTCAGGGAATCGTTGATCATCTGGACGCTGGTCCGCATTTCGTTGAAGGATTTAAGCAGAGCCATATTGCAGTCTTTTGTTTCGTCCATTGTATCGCACATGTTCCGGGTCGAATCCTGGTAAACCGCAAGCAGATCCTTGATTTCGGTGATGCCCCGGGTCGTCGCGGTTTTGAAATTTTCGCCCAGTTTGCCCAAACTCCCGGTAATCTCCTGAGCCAGGAAGGCCTGGTTCTTGCTCAAGCTGCCCAGGGCCGCGGTCAGGTTGATAAAAAGCTGATCGAGATTCTTTCCGGATTTATCCACGCCCTGGTGCATCTCCCGAACCGATTTTTGGAGCGTGTCCAGGTTCAGACTCAGGGATTGCTGCAGATTAAGAATCGATTTTTTCTGCTGTTCCGTCAACGTGAGGAGCGACTTGTCGAGGGCGATGATCACTTCGTCAATCCGGATCGCCTTGCGCATTTCGACGACCGTGCGCTGGATCGTCTTAACCGATTCGTCGAGGATCGTCAGATCGTCCTTCAGCCTGTTCTCTTCCCGGTCGAGCTCGACGATCTCTTCCCGGATCGTAGCCGATTCGTGCCGGGAAGGCGAGGTTTCCTGGACTACCGGCTCGCGCCGAATCTCGGAAAGGTCCACTTCTGGTATATGAGTTACGTTCGCCGTCTCTTCGCGGGACGGCGGTTCCGGCACTTTGACGACCGCGTCGGCGCGTCCGATATTCTTGTAAATATCGTTAAGCCGTTCAATGATTTTGGGATCTTTGATGTTCAACGCCTTGATATAATCGATGGTCTTCAAAATTTCTTTGTCGTTATTGTTTTTCTTCTGCCGTTCAATATACTCGAAAAGATAAATCAGCGCGTCGCTCTTCTCGTCCAGATCAACCAGCAATTTGGCGATGATGGGATAGATATCGGTGTTCCCGGGATCGTATTTGAGGACCTTCTTGCACAAGGCCAGCGCGTTGCGATAAAAATTGTCGTCCCGGTACGCCTCGATTCCCTTTTTATAGGATTCAATCGCTTCCGGCTGACGGTTGTGTCGAACGTAGAGATCACCCAGACGGTTGAAAATATTACCGTCCCGGGGGTTGATCTTAATCGCTTTCTGGATCTCCGCTATCGCTTCCTTGAATTTTCCCTTGCTTTCGTAGTCGGTGACGTTCTTAAAAATTTTCATTATCTCGCCGGCTTCTTTGCTGTTGATCATTTATACTCCCTTGCTAATTAATTTTATCCAGAATTCCCGATAAATCAAGAAGCAGTTATCCGGCCGTCAGGCCGAGTTCCTCCCGGATCCGGTCGACCCGGCGGTATTCGACGCCGGTGATCCGCCGGTTGAGCTTAGGGTATAAGCCGGCTTTGCCCGCCGGATGGTACTGATCCATCACGTTGACCGCCGCCCGGGGGGATATTTCCCGGGCGATGAATTCGAGACCGGAGCGGGACTCCGCGCTATCATCCGGCAGGACCAGGTGGCGGATTAAAAGGCCGCGCTGCGCGATACCCACCACAATCCGTAAATCACCCACCTGGCGCTGCATCTCCTTGAGCGCGGCCCGCGCCCGATCCCAATAATCCGGGACGCCCGAATATTTTTCCGCGGCGGCGTTGCCGCCGTATTTAAGGTCCGGCATGTAAATATCGATGATGCCGTCGAGCATCCTTATCGTCTCGACGGAATCGTATCCGCCGGTATTATAGATGACCGGGATCCTTAAGCCTCCGGCCTGGGCATAGGCCAGGGCTTCAACGATCCACGGCACCCAGGGCGTCGGCGTGACGAAATTCACGTTATGACAGCCCATTTCCTGAAGCGCAAGCATCATCCGGCCGACGCTTTCCGGCGTCTGCGGGCGCCCCAGACCTTCATGGCTGAGATCGTAATTTTGACAAAAAACGCAGGCCAGGTTACAGTGACTCAGGAAGATGGTTCCGGATCCGGATCGACCGACCAATGAACTTTCTTCGCCAAAATGCTGATGATAAGAAGCGACCTTGATCCGAGGACCCGCCCGGCATTTCCCCAATGCTCCGGCCGGGCGGTTCACGCCGCATTCCCGGGGGCATAATCGGCAGGGATTAAGGAGTTTTTGAAACTCGGTGATCAGTTCCCGGGTGATTTTTTTCATGAATATTAATGGCCGTTTATCTGTTATCCATCATCTGTTATCTGTAACCTGTTCCCTGTCATCTGTTATCTTTCATCCGTCATCCGTTATCCGTTATCCGTCATCCGTCATCCGTTATCCGTCATCCGTTATCCGTCATCCGTTATCCGTCATCCGTCATCCGTTATCTCCGTATCTATAAGCCGCCGCGCACGCCCCTTCGCTCGAGACCATGCAGGCGCCGATCGGAGCGGCCGGCGTGCATTCCCGGCCGAAGCGGGCGCAATCGGCCGGTTCTTTAAGGCCCAGCAGGACCTGAGCGCAGAGGCAACCCCGCGGTTCTGCCGCCCGGGGGACTCGGATTTTAAACCGGCGCCGGGCGTCAAACACCTGATATGTTCTTTTAAAGTTCAATCCCGAAGCGGGAATAACGCCGATACCCCGCCAACGGGACGGAGCCGGCTTAAACACCCGGCTTAAAAGACGCCGGGCTTCCGGATTGCCTCGAGGCCGGACCACCCAGGAGTATTCGTTGGCGATCCGCGCCCGGCCGGTCGCGATCTGGTCGATGAGGTTTCGGATGCCGCGGATTATTTCGGCCGGTTCAAAACCGGTGATACAACCGGGAACCCCGAACCGCCGCGCGATGAATTGATAGGGCCTTTCGCCGATGATGGCGGAGACATGGCCGGGCAGAATGAAACCGTCGACCCGCATCCGCGGCCGGCGTAACATATACCCGAGCGCCGGCGGTATGGTCTTCAGAGCCGGCAGGACGTAGAAATTTTTAAGTCCCAGGGTTCGCGCCTCAAGGATCGTCGCGGCGATCGCCGGCGCGGTGGTTTCGAACCCAACCGCGATGAAGATCACGTTTCGGTCCGGATTCTCCCGGGCGATTACGAGCGCGTCGCGCGGAGAATACACGACCCGGGGACGGTAATTTTCCAGGGTACCGCGGGACCCGGGGACCCGAAGCATGTCGCCGAAGCTGACCACGATATTCCGGTTGTCGGCCGCGAGCCGGCAGGCGTAATCGATCACCTCGATCGGAGTTACGCAGACCGGACAACCCGGACCGGAGATAAGCCTTATATCCGGGACCAGAAGCCGCTTGATCCCGGCCCGGGCGATGGCCATGGTATGGGTTCCGCAAACCTCCATCAAGCAAACCGGCCGACGCTTATTTTTTAGGATTTTCCGAATTTCCGCCAGGGGATCAAGACTGGGCATGAACGGTTAGCTAAGGATGAACCGCAGGCATTAATTAAATGTTTTCGATTTTGTGGGAATGAAGGCGGACGGCGTTGCGGCCCGCGCCCTTGGCCTCGTACAGGGCTTCATCCGCGGATTTTATCAGGTCCGATATGCCGCTTCCGTCCTCGGGGTATGAGGCAACACCGGCGGAAAAGGTAATCGTATGACCGCTCTTGCCCCGGCTGAAATCGTACATCTCCAGATCCGTCAAGACCTTGTGCACGTTTTTCCCGGCGTCCGGTTTCTTGGTTTCGGGCATCATGACGATGAATTCATCGCCGCCGTAACGGGCGATGGTGTCGGTTTCGCGGAAATTTTTCTTGAAAATTTCCGCCAGTTGAATTAAAAGGTGGTCGCCCGCCTGATGGCCGAAGGTATCGTTGTACTCCTTGAAATGGTCCAGGTCGATGATCGTCAGGGAAAGGTCGTGCTGGAAACGCTTAGCCCGTTCCAATTCGCGCAACAAACGATCCTTGAAAAAACCGATATTATAGAGTTTGGTCAGGGGATCGAGGGAAGCGAAGTCCTGGAGGTTGGTGAAGCTCCGGGAGTTGAAGATCGCCACGCCGGCGATGCTGGACACGACGCCAAGCAGGTTTTTTTCGCGGTCCAGGAATTCGCCGCGGGTTTTCATGGCGATAACTCCGAGCAGCTTGTCCTGGTAAACGAGGGGATGGCAGTAATCGGGGTTGAAAATGGGCGTCGTTTCCTGAACCCGGTAGGTTTCGAAATCCCAGTTGCTTAAGGGGATCTTTTTCTCCGCGGTTATGCCGACCTTGCCTTCGCCGACCTCGTACACGATCTTGGGCACCCAGTTTTCGTTGATGCCGTACTGATCCGCGATCTGCAGGCGGCGGTTGCTGCTGTCGACCAGGAAAACCGCGAGTTCGTTGACGTCGAGATAATTACTGAGCAGGCTGACGATCTCCTTGGCGATCTCGGTGATGTTGAATGTGGAAACGAGCCGGATCATCGAGGCGAAAACCCGGTCATCCTGCGAGGTTATGCGCTTGAGCTCGGCGCGCTGGGCAAGGCTTTCGTTCTTCTGCCGGTCCAGTTCGTCGGTTAGGATGCTGAGCTGGGTGCGGGCCGATTCCTTCTCTCGACTGGCGCTCGACCGCACGATGAGAATCACGACGATAAAAACGATGATGAACGCGATGATGATGAGGATGTACGGACCCAGCACGCTCAGCAATTGCATGTAGAATACTATCTATTTTACCATTCTTGTCAACACTTGACACTTAAGACTGCCGAGCTATAATAATCATGGCAAAAAAATTGAATTTTTTCATATCTTTCGATCTCGAGGGCGTCGGCGGCGTAACTTCCTGGAACGAAATGAAGACCGACGCGCCGGATTTTCCGCGGATCCGCCGGTTTGCGACCGCGGAGGTTAACGCCGCGGTCCGGGGCATAAAAAAGGCCGGACCGAAGATCGGCGAAATCCTGATCTGCGACGCCCATAGCCGGGGCGACAACCTGCTCCCGGACGAACTGGAAAAGGGCGTGACCCTCGTCCGGGGCGCGCCCCGAAATTACTACATGGTCGAGGGGCTGAACGAAAATTTCGCGGCGGCGTTTTTCATCGGATACCACGCCATGGTCGGCACCGCCGGCGGGCTTATGGACCACACTTATTCTTCATCGTCGATCTATAACGTTAAGATCAACGGACGGGACGTGGGCGAGACGGCGATCAACGCCGCGATCTGCGGTCATTACGGCGTTCCCCTGGCCCTCGTTTCGGGTGATGACCGGCTGGCCCGTGAAGTTCGCTCTTTCTTCGGACCCAAAGTGGAAACGGTCACGACCAAATACGGGATTTCCCGTTTCGCCGGTCGCTGCCGGCATTTCGCGGACGTCGGCCGGGAGATCGAATCCAAGGCGGAACGGGCCGCGCGCCGCTACCGGGCGCTTAAGCCGTTCGTCTTCAGATCGCCGATCCGCTGCGAGATTGACGTCATGAACACCCTGATCGGTCACTTAATTTCACCCCTGCCCGGGCTGACGCGTCGTACCGGGCGAAAATTCATCTTTCGGTCGAGAAATATCCTGAATTTTTACCGGCAGCTCATGCTGATCTGCGACCTGGCGGGATACGCCAACCGGGTTTTGAGTTAAATCCCAATTGCCGAAGAAACGAGTTATCCTACCGGATCCGGGGCTTGCAGATGATTTCCCGGACCTCGAAATTGAAAAAATCCTTGCCGTGGCGGGGTCGGCAAACGAGCGCCGTATCCACGCCTTCGCCCGTTCCGCCCAGCGCGATTACTTCGCGGTCGTAGGGGATCAATCCGGCGTCCAGGGCCATGACCGCGATCTCGACCGCGACCTTGACGCCCTCGCCGAAGATCCGCAGGACATTGGCCGCGATCTCTTCGGGTTCGAGGCCGCCGAACTTGAAGCGGATCGCCCGTCCGAATCCGCCGAAAAAATGAGTGGCGGTAAGGACGGTCACTCCTTTGCGGATCAAAAATGCTCGGTCCTTCGGGCTCATTTCCTGGCCGCCCGGCCGGGCAAAACCCGCCTGGTGGCTGACCGCGATGATCTTGAGACCTTTGGCCTTCCCCAGCAGGATCCGCGCCGAGCGGCCCGAACAGGTGGCGACGATAATATGCTTAATTTTCAGTTCCCGCGCCCTTTTTACCGCGCGCTGCACCGTGCCCAGGGTATTTTCTTTACCCGCCTTTGACCAGTAAATAATATCGCATTTCATTTATTCCTCCGGATTATATTTTCGTATTATAAACCAAATGAAACCTCCGTCAATGCCCTTGACATTAAATGATTTGAGCATATTATATTATTAATCAGGAGGCCGCCATGGCGAAAAAATTAACGTGGTCGATCTTAATCGGTTTTACTTTAGGCTTAAACCTCTGGGCGATTCCGGCCGTCCAGATCCGCGCGGAGGACGTGCCAAACTTCATCGGCCAGCGGGCCGTTTACGACCAGAACTCGGACATGTTCGAATGGACGCCGTTCGACTCGATGCGGACATGGTGGTGTTTCGACACGTTTCCCGGCGGACGGACGGCCCGGGTCCGGCTGCTCAGCCGGACCGCCGGCATACCGCCCGCTCCCGACACTTTTCCCAACGCCGAGATGGTCGAACTGGATTCCCTCGGCGACGGCAACGTCACCTGGTCGTATCTTTCGGAAACCCAATTCTATCTTTACGTCCAGGGAATCGACTTCGAAGTCAGCAGCATCCGCTTCATCGGCAATTACCAGCCGGATTATAAATGCTACGCCTATCCGGTCTACTACGGCGGGAGCTGGAACACAGCCTGGACCTGGACCTACGATGTCGGAATACCGTACCAGGCGACGGAGCAGCACATCAAGAAAGCCGTCGCCCGGGGGAAGGTAAAGGTTCCCTTCAGCGGCGACCAGTACTGGCCCTGCCTCGTGATCCGCGACCATATGACCTTTTCCGACAATTTCGGGACCGACGACACGCGCTGGATCTACGAGTGGGTCGTACCGGGACGCTTCGGCGGCGCCAACGGCGTGGCCGCGGCCCAGAGCACGAACGGCGCGACCCAGGACTTCATGATCGTGGAGAACTTTTTTAAGCAAAGTCAGCTTTACATACCGGGCTGGGACCTGCGCTGTCCGGACTTCACGGGTACCACGATCTGGGGGGATACCGCTTACCTCGGTCCCTATCTCGTGAAAACGACGATCACCGATTCCACCGGGGTCGGTGCGGATTCTCTGTTTTATCGGATCAATCACGGACCGTTCCTGGCCGCCGGCCGCGACAGCACGGTTGGTAACGATTATTTTTACACGATCTCCGCCCAAGCCCAGCCCTGCACGCTCGGCTATTTCCTCTGGGCCGAAGACTCGTTCAGCGTCGCCAACATGGTCGACATCTGGAATACGGATCCGATCTGCGCGCCGGAAAGTACCTACTACCAGTTCGTCGTGACCACCGGCATCGAGGAAGAAAGCGGCAACGACACCCGAACCCCCGGATTGACGTGTTCACCCAACCCGTTCCATGACCGGATTAAATTACGTTATAGCCTGAAACCGGACACCAAGAGCGCCGCGCTAAAAGCCTTCGACGCGACCGGCCGTCTGGTCAGGTCATTCACCCCGTCCCTTGGCTCCATGCCCTCTGCTCTATGCTTCGTTTGGGACGGTTCTGATTCTTTCGGTAATACGCTTCCCGCCGGCGTTTATTATATCATCCTGGAAGCCGGCGCGCAGAAATTTATTGAACAGGTGATCCGGATCCAGTAGGCGGCGGTTCCGGTTTCGGGACGTTCCGCCAGATGGAAAAGAATTTGGGCTGATTCTCGGTATACACCTCAACCCGGTTGGGGAAGGATTCCAGGGTTGAAAAAAAAATCCTTTGCAAATCGTTTTCTCGGGTCAAGCAGGCGAGGTAAACCCCGGGTTGGCTCTTGAACCGGTTTACCGGTTGGGGTTGGCGCATGATTTCATAGGGAACCCAGGGTATATATTTCTCAAACGGGTTGATCAATTCGTAAATGTCCTTATTGCAAACGACCATCCGGGCATCGAGGGTGCGGGCATAGAATTCCCTTTGGTATCTTACCTGGGTTCCCAGATATTGCTGGTGGCGGGAAAAAAGGAAGACCGCGAAGATCAATAACGCGCCCGTGGCGAAGCGTAAAAATACCGGTCGCGCCGGGATCCGGGATAAAAATCCGATATAAGGGACGATGAGCAGCGGGATCACGGGCAGAAGATAACGCAAACTCATCACGAGGTCGCCGACCATGTTACCGGTAAAATCAAAATAGCTCTGGAACGAGTAAAACAACACGGTCGCAAGCGCCGGCACCAGGAAAATCCACCGGTCCCGGTTCGGCCACAGGAAAATCCCGATCAGCATGCCGGGAAAGAAAATCATCAGGGCAACGGTAAATTTGAAAAGGGTTCCGGGGAGGTTTCCCGGGGCGAAGGTCGCGCCGTAACCGATCAGGGAACCCCAGACCGACCCGAAAACGAACAGATTATAAGCGATCAGCGGGACGACGCCCAGGGCCGTGCCGGCGAGCATTGTAAGGGCCGGCCGGTTTTCTCTTTGGATCAAGGCCAGACCGAACAACGCGGCCGGTACCAATAAATTGGGAAACCTTATCGCCCCGGACAGCCCCAGTAAAATTCCGGCCCACCCGGGCTTCCGCCCGAGCCAGAGGTAAATACTGGCGAGGACAAAAATGGACGCGGGCAGGTCGCTCATGACCGTCCGGGAATAAAGCAGGATTGTCGGGTGAAGTAAAAACAGCAGGGCATAGGTTTCAGGCAACCGATAATGCCGGAGTAAGAAAATAATAAGCAATAGGCCGATTCCCACCAGCAGCCAGCCGCGGACGAAAACCAGGTGCCAGTTTAGGAAAGCAAAAGGCAGGAGGAGCAGGGAATTTCCCGGCGGATACCGGGATACCTGGTGAGTTCCGACCCGGGCGGACACGTGTTCCTGGTTTATGCCGGCCTGGTCGTAATAAAAAGTCCCGTTCCGCAGGGCATAGGCGGTCGACAGGTATGCCGCCTCGTCCACAATCGCGTAGGTCGGCGGGTAATAAGCGAAAAAAATAATCGAAAACAGGAGAAAGGAGACGATTATCAGATACCGTTCGCGGGTCATAGATCAGTATAATTCTCCGTATCGCCGTGTCAACGGATATTATCCGCCCTTACCGGACCCCGATCCTTTATCGCCGGTCGCCGGTTTATCTTGACTTCCGCGTGTTTTCTGAATATATTTCCTAAAAGGAGCCTGGTTTTATGAAAAGGATATATCTCGATTACGCCGCGTCGACTCCGGTCCATCCGGACGTGATTAAGGCGATGAACGAATATTTTACCGACAAGTTCGGAAACCCGGCGAGCATTCATTCCCGCGGCCTCGAGGCTAAGGCCGCCGTGGAAAAGACGCGCGAGGAAATGGCGCGAATGCTGGGCGCGAAACCCGACGAAATCATTTTCACCTCGGGCGGCAGCGAAGCCGATAATTTCGCGGTAAAAGGGGTGGCTTCCGCCCTCCGGGAAAAAGGCGATCACCTTGTCACCTGCGCGATCGAGCACCACGCCGTGCTCGAGACCTGCCAGTATCTGGGGGATAACGGTTTTAAACTGACCGTCCTGCCGGTCGACCGGTACGGCCTGGTCGATCCGGCCGAGGTAAAAAGGGCGATCACGGACCGGACCGTTCTGGTCTCGATCATGCACGCCAATAACGAGATCGGAACCGTGGAACCGGTCGCGGAGATCGGCCGGATCTGCCGGGAGCGGGGCGTCTATTTCCATACCGACGCGGTCCAGACCTTCGGCGCCCTGGAGGTGAACGTAGACAAACTGAATGTTGACCTCCTCTCCCTATCCGCGCACAAGTTCTACGGACCCAAAGGAGTCGGCCTGCTCTACCTCCGACGGGGCACCCGGATCGTGCCGCTGATTCACGGCGGCGGTCAGGAATGGCACAAACGAGCTTCAACCCATAACGTGCCGGGTATCGTCGGCATGGGCAAGGCCGCGGAATTGGCGCTCCGGGAAATGCCCCAGCGCGTCGCCCACGCCACGCGGCTCCGGGACCGGCTCATCAAGGGTTTGTTGGAAAAAATCCCGGATATCCGGCTGAACGGTCATCCGGAAAAAAGGCTCCCCAACAACTGCAGTCTGATCGTCAAATACGTGGAAGGCGAGGCCATGCTCATCAAGCTCGACTCTCTGGGCATTGAAACTTCGACCGGATCCGCTTGCTCGTCCGGGACTTCGGAGCCGTCGCATGTCATCGTCGGTATCGGCACTCCGGCGGAGGAATGCCATGGTTCGCTCCGCATGAGCGTGGGCCGGCTTACCACCGAAGCGGATATCGAGTATGTCCTCGATCAGATGCCCCGCGTGGTCGCCGACCTGCGCAGCATGTCGCCGGTTTACCAGGCCGCGCGCCGGGGAAAACCGGCATGACGTTTTAAAACCCGGATCCGGATGGAAAAAATCCTCGTTGCCCTGAGCGGCGGAGTCGATTCTTCGGTCGCGGCCGCCCGCCTTGTCGAACACGGCTACTCGGTGGAAGGCGCGACCATGGTTTTCGAAGGCGTCGAAGATGACGATCTGGACTATGCCCGGAACGCGGCCGCGGTCCTGGGTATTAAATATCAATCCTTCGACCTTTCCCGGCCTTACCAGGAAATGATCATCAAGGATTTCGTGGCTGAATACCAGGCCGGTCGGACGCCCAATCCGTGCGTCCGCTGCAACCAGTTTTTCAAGTTCGGGTTTTTCCTCCAGCGGGCACTAAGCCTGGGTTTTGACCGCATCGCGACCGGTCATTACGCCCGGGTGAACGAAAAATACGGGCTCTTCCGGATCGAACGGGGCCGGGACCGGAACGAACAGTCATATTTCCTTTACCGTTTGGACCAGTACCAGCTCTCAAAAACCATCCTGCCCCTGGGCGACCTCACCAAGGAGGAAGTCCGCAAGATCGCGCGGGATCGGAAGCTCCCGACCGCGCACCGAAAAAAAAGCCAGGACGTCTGCTTCCTGCCCGGCACGGATTATAATACCTATTTGCGGAAGATCCTGCCGGAAAACCCGGGTAAGATCGTTGATAAGGACGGCCAGGTCATCGGACGTCACAAAGGCGTGGTCTTTTATACTATCGGTCAGCGCCGGGGGATCGGGATCAGCTGGCGGCAGCCTTATTACGTGATCCGGATTGACGCCCGGGAAAATATCGTCCAGGTCGGCGATAAAGGTGATGTTTACCAAACCGGGCTCGTCGCGCGGGACATAACCTTCACCTACCTCAAGGGATTTAACCGGTCCCGGAAAGTGCTCGCCAAGCCGCGTTATTTCGCGCCCCTCAGCCCGGCGCGGATCATGCCGATGGCGGGCGCGGTCCGGGTTGAATTCGATAAACCGCAGTGGGCTCTGACCCCGGGCCAGTCCGTGGTCTTTTATCAGGACAACGTATTGCTGGGCGGCGGGATCATTGATGAAATTGTCTCCTAAATCCTCTTACCCAAACCTCCCCCCCGAATTGTAAATTTGATATTTGGATTTTGAAATTGATTGGATATTTGTCATTTGAAATTTTCCGTCGTTCACGCGGCCTTGATTTTCCAACGGTCATCATTATAATAAATAATGCCTGACTACCTCGACGAAATTGTCGGCCAGGAGACCGCTAAAAAATATGTCCGAACCTCCCTGAAAAAAGGTAAGCTCTACAACCTGCTGCTGGCCGGTCCGAAAGGGGTGGGGAAAAGGATGCTCGCGTTCGCTTTGGCAAAAACCCTGGGCTGCCCGCTGAATTCTCCGAATTTTTATCTGCTCGGCCCGATCCCGTCCGGGATCCGGGAAAAAGAGGATAAAATAGCCGAATATCAAAAAAAGTACCGGCCCGAATTTCCGATTGTTGATGTCGAGGACCGGACGAATATCCTGATCGAACAGGTCCGGAAATTGATCGATCAGCAGCTCGGTCTCATGCCGCGTGTGGAATCAAAACGGGTTGTCCTGATTCTGGAAGCGGACAAAATGACCGAGGAAGCGGCCAATTGCTTTCTGAAAACCCTTGAAGAACCGCCCCTGGACACGATTTTCGTCCTGACCTCCTCGCGGATTGATTCGCTCCTGCCCACGATCCGTTCTCGATGCCAGACCGTGCATTTGAGTTACCTGGCCGGCAATTATATAAAATCGATCATTTACGACGGCCAGGACGAGTTCAACCTAAACAGCCCGGGCGAAATCCTGATCCTGCAGGAAAATAAAGCCGTCGATAAAGCCCTGGAAATTTTCCAGAAGACACCCTTGCCGTGCGCGGATGCCGCCAATTTTGCCCGAGAATTCGAAAAACGTAAGCTGGTCGAAATTTTATATCCGCTTTTGCTGATCTACCGCCTGGTGCTCTACCGGAAGCTGAATCTCCCGACCGAATCCGGATACTCGACCCTGGTCACCAAAAAAGCGGAACGGATACCGCTCGATAAAATCCTGGCCGCGGTTACTCTGCTTAACGCAAACATCAATTCCCTGGAGCATAATCCGAACCATCTATTGCTCCTTTTTAACACCCTGCTCAAACTACCGTAACGGTCATAGTGATGGTTATCGCGTCCATGATTGTCATGCATCTCCGTAATCTTTTTCTTTATCTCGGTCATCATTCTTATCCCATCTCCGTAATCATCTGTCCATGAAGTTTATCTGCGACGGGATGCTCGGCACCCTGGGCAAATACTTGCGAATTTGCGGTATCGACGCGGCCTTCAGTAATGAAGGAATGAAAATCCTGATCCGCGCGAAAAAGGAAGGCCGCCTGATCCTGACCCGCAATACCCGCTTACGGGGCCGCGAAGACGTCTTTTTTATCGATGCCAACGCCCCCCTCGACCAGTTCCGGGAGGTTCTATCCCGGTACCCGCTGAAGGCAAAAACCGATTTCTTCTCGCGCTGTTTGGGATGCAACGAAAATCTGGTCCGGGCCGATAAAGAAAGCATCCGCGGACGTATCCCCTATTACAGCTATAAGAAATTCGACGCGTTCGCCGAATGTCCGAAATGCAAAAAAGTATATTGGCAAGGCTCTCATTATCTCCGAATGATGGACCATATTAAAAAGATTCTGAACGGCATATGAGTTATCATCACGATCGCTGGGATATCAATAAACTGTTATCCCCTATCCGATTCATTTTTATATTGTTACTGTTATCTTTTATAATCAACTGTTTCCCGTATCTCAACTCCGATCCGAAAGACCATCTGGTCCGGGTCGCCGTCGTGTGCGGGGTCGATACGGTAACGGTCAGCGGCCGGCTCGGGAAAAAATACCGCGCGGATTACGGGATTTCTCTGAAAGATTCGCTGCCCGTCTTTCTCCAGCCCAAAGACGGCCGGGTTTACGTCAACAAAATACCCTACCGCGGCAGTTTGGAAATCCGCCGGAACGCAGGGCAAATATGGGTGATCAACGCGCTCGCTATGAACGATTACCTGAAGGGCGTCGTGCCCTGCGAGATCGGGGGGATAAATAAGAATCTTATGGCCGCGGCCATGGCCCAGGCGGTCGCGGCCCGGACCTACGCCCATGCCCATCAGAACCAGCATGCGGACCTGGGTTTCGACCTTTACGCCACGATCCAGGACCAGGTATATGGCGGTATTTCCGTCGAGGACGATCTGATAAATCAGGCGGTGGATCAAACCCGCAGCCAGATCCTGGTCTACCTGGGACGTCCGGTCGAAGCCAAGTATCATTCGACCTGCGGCGGCCGGACCGCGGATTTCGGCGACGCCTGGTCCGGGGAGGGGCCGCCCTACCTGCGGAGCGTGATTTGCGGATATTGCCGGCCCAGTCCCCATTACGAATGGAAAAAAATCTGGCTGAAAAATGATTTTTTCGCCAACCTCCGGACCCGCCTGCCCCGGCTGGGCATTAACCTGGATCAAGGCGAATATATCCGGGGCCTGCGCTTGTTTAAGAATAAACAGAGCCTGCGCGTCCGCAAAATATTGATTCAAACGACGAAAAGCGAATATTCCGTTTCGGTCTATAATATCCGGACCCTGCTCGGCGACAACCGGGATCCCGGCGGATTATTAGAATCCAATTGGTTCGGTTTCAAAGCCCGGGGCGACACGCTCGTCATCGAAGGCCGGGGTTTCGGTCACGGGGTCGGCATGTGCCAGTGGGGTGCCCTGGAAATGTCCCGCCAGGGTTTCAAATACCAGAAAATCCTCCGTCTTTACTATCCCGGGACAAAAATCCAATCCCGTTAGTTAATATATACTGATTCCTGTAGTTTCTTAACCTCGTTTTTCATAAGGAAGTCTTGACTTTGGCTAAAAATTGTGGTATATTTCATGTTATGAAAATTGACAAAGCGTTGATCCCGACGTTGCGGGAAGATCCGAAGGATGCGGATACGAAGAGCCACAAACTCCTCATCCGGGGCGGTTTTATGAGGCAGTTTACCGCCGGAGTTTTCATCTACCTGCCCCTGGGTTGGCGGATTATGATGAAGATCCAACGGATCATCCGCGAGGAAATGGACCGTATCGGCGGCCAGGAAATCCTGATGCCGGTATTGGCGCCCCGGGAAATTTGGGAGGAAGCGGGCCGATGGCAGGCCTACGGCGACGACATGTTCCGTCTCAAGGATCGCAAAGGCCGCGACTACTGCCTCTGCCCTACCCATGAAGAGGTGGTCGCGGAAATCGCGCGCCACATAGTCCGCTCCTATCGCGATCTGCCCCAGATCTGGTACCAGATCCAAACCAAGTTTCGGGACGAACCCCGTCCCCGCTTTGGCGTGATTCGCACTCGGCAGTTCACCATGAAGGATTCCTATAGTCTCGACGTCGACGAAGCCGGTCTCGACAAGAGCTATAACCTCCATCAGGAGGCTTACATCCGCATTTTCAAGCGGTGCGGCCTCGACTTCATCTCGGTCCGCGCCTCGGGCGGGATCATGGGTGCCGGTGAATCCACGGAGTTTATGGCCCTGGTCGAAGGCGGCGAGGATGTCATCGCCAAGTGCGGCCAATGCGATTACCGGTCGAACCTCGAGATCGCCGAGGGCCGGAGCGAACCCGTTACTTTCGCGGACGGACCGATTGCAAAGGTCGCGACGCCGGAACGCCGGACGGTCGAGGAAGTCACTCAATTTCTTAATGTCCCGCCGCAAAGTTTGGCGAAAAACATGTATTATACGGCGCCCGGCAAGCCGGGCGTTTTGATCCTGGTTCGCGGCGATTATGAAATAAACGAAGAGCGCGTCAAGCACCGGATCGGATCGGATTACCAGGCGGCTTCGGCCGAAGAAATCCTGCGCCAGTTCGGCGCCGAGCCCGGTTTCATCGGTCCGGTCGGCATCAAGGGGATCGCGATCTACGCTGACGAACTGCTCAAAGGTACCCGGGGACTGATCACCGGAGCCAACGAAAACCACTTTCACATCAAAGGTTTGAACCTGAACCGGGACGTGGCGGTCACGGAATTTTTGAATCTGAGGAAAGTTAAACCCGGGGACCGGTGCCTGAAGTGCGGGGGAACCCTGGATTTCCACCGCGCTCTCGAACTGGGCCATATTTTTAAACTGGGGACAAAATATTCCCGGGCCATGGGTGCTTTTTTCCTGGACGAAGCGGGAAAGGAAAAACCGATCATCATGGGCAGTTACGGTATCGGACTGGAACGGATCATGGCCTGCGCCCTGGAGCAGAAAGGCGATGAGAAAGGCGCGGTCTGGCCGATCGCCATCGCGCCCTATGACGCTTATATCGTGGCGCTCAATGCCGACGATCCGGAAATCAACCGGGCCGCGGGCGAGATATGCCGGGACCTCGACGCGTCGGGGATCAGTTATCTTCTTGATGACCGGGATCTGTCGGCCGGCGTGAAGTTCAACGACGCAGACCTGCTGGGTCTGCCGATCAAAATCACGATCGGCAAAAAAGGGCTCCGGGAAAACAAATTCGACATATCCCGGCGGGAATCCGGCGCGGTTTTCGTCGCCGCCCGGGAATCCGTCGCCGCCCAGTGCCGGGAATTGAAGGAAAGGCTTTTAAATGACAACCTATGAAAAGGACCTTCTCTTGCAGACGACCCGGGGGATCCTCCAGGATAAGGATTTCCGACTATATGATTTTGATTTTAATGAAGTCGCCAAGGTCTTGAGGGTATACATCGACAAGGAAAGCGGCGTGACGATCAGCGACTGTCAAAAAATCAGTTCCGCCCTTTCTCAGGAATTGGATAAATTGGATTTGATAAAATTTAAATACATCCTGGAAGTGTCCTCGCCCGGCATAAACCGGCTCCTGAAAAGACCGGAGCATTTCCGGTGGGCGCTGGGCAAACAGGTCGAAATCGATTTGGCGGACATGAAGGTCCGGGGTTTTCTCAGGGACGTCGATGATAACGGGATCCTTGTCGCCTTACCGACGGGAGAAAAAACCATCCCCTTCCCCGCCATAACCCGGGCGAAGGTTTTAGAGGAGATAAACTATGACAAACGAAGATAATACAATTATTGAAAACATGAAGGCCATCGCCCGCTCCCGGGGAGTTAAATTTGATTACGTGGTGGACTCCTTATCCGACGCCATCAAGAGCGGCATCAAACGGAAGTACGGCAAGGGCGTGGAATCCGAGGTCGTGGTCAACAAGTCAAACGGCGAAATCAAAATTAATATCGTGAAAAAGATCGTGGCGCAGGTGGCGGACAAGGATAAGGAGATCGGCCTTGAGGAAGCGCAAGCGAAAAACGCGGAGCACAAAATCGGCGACGATTATCGCATACCGGTCTCGATTACCGAACTGGGCCGAACCGCGATCGACTCGGTCAAGCAAGCCCTTACGCAGCGGATCAGTGAAGCGGAACGGAACCGGATCCTGGCCGAATATGAAAAGAAGGTCGGGGAAATCGTCAAGGGCATTGTCAAAGTGGTGAGCCGCAACGAGATCCTGGTTGATCTGGGGCCGGTCGAGGCGACGATCCCGTCGTTCGGCATGATGCGCATCGAGCACTACCGCTTGGATTCGCCCATCCGCGCCGTGGTCGCCAAGGTCGACCGCGCACAATGGGGACCGAAAATCGTCCTTTCGCGCACCGACCCTAAATTCCTCGAGCGCCTCCTCTTTTACGAAATCCCGGAGGTCAAGGATAGCCTGATCCAGGTCATCAAAATCGTCCGCGAACCGGGGATCCGGGCCAAAATCGCGGTGCAGACGACCGATCCCAAGATCGACCCCATCGGCGCCTGCGTCGGATACCGGGGCAGCCGGATCCAGTCGATCGTCAAGGAGCTATCCGGCGAACGCATCGACGTCATCCAATGGAGCAAGGATTCAAACCTGCAGGTATCGCGGAGCCTCTCCCCGGCCAAGGTCAAGGAGATCATCAAACTCAGCGAAGGGCATATCCTGGCCATCGTTCCCGACGATGATTATTCTAAAGCGATCGGCAAGAACGGCGTCAATGTCGACCTGGCCTCGCGTTTGACCGGCGTCGAGATCGAGATTAAAAAGGTCACCGAATACGAAAAGGAACTGGCCGACAAGGATCTGGCGGGAAAAAAGATCGAGGATATCAAGGGGATTAACAAAGAACTTAAGAAATTGCTGGTCGAGAAGGGATACACGAACGGTTTGGCCGTCATTAAGGCGCCGGCCGACGAGCTGAAACTACTGCTCGGTCTGGACGACGATCAATTGGCAAAACTGCTCAAGGCGGTCAAGCCGCCCGAAGAAAAAGCTCCGGAAGGATTAGCGAATGCCCCTGAAAAAAGTTCATAGCATAGCGAAAAGTCTGGGCCTTTCCAGCGATGCCCTGATCAAACTCCTGGAGGAGATCGGCATCCGGGCCAAAGGCCACATGTCTACGCTTTCCGACGAGGAAATCAAGAAAGTCTGGGACAAGATCTCCGAGGAGAAACGCCGGATTAAGAAGGAATTCACGAAGGTCGACGGCCAAATCGGGACCAAGGAAAAACGGAAAAAAATCGACGAAGCCGTTATCCGCCAGACGGTCAAGTCTACCCTGGCCAAAATCGAGAAGGGCGAGACCAAAAAGCATTACCGGCGGGAAGAAACGGTGAAGAACCAGCCCGTGGCCCAGGAAAAAGTGGTCGAAGTGGCGGAATTTATGACCGTCGCCGAATTCGCCCAGGCGATCGAGATGCCGCCCGCCGAAGTCATCAAGAAATGCCTGAATCTGGGCGTCATGGCCAGCCTGAACCAGCGCCTGGATATGGATACGATCACGGTCCTGTGCGATGAATTCAAATGCAAGATGAAAACGGTTTCCGCCGCCGAGCACATCGACACCGGGGAAACGGTGGAGGAAATAATCCGCCCGCCGGTGGTTACGGTCATGGGCCACGTCGACCACGGCAAAACCACGCTGCTCGACGCCATCACCAAGCTCAAGATCGCGGAGACCGAATACGGCCGGATCACCCAGCGCATGGCCGCTTATCAGATAATTTATCACGACAAGCCGATCACCTTCCTGGATACGCCCGGCCACGAAGCCTTCACCGCCATGCGCGCCCGGGGCGCCCAGGTGACCGACATCGTAGTCCTGGTGGTCGCCGCGGACGACGGGGTCATGCCCCAAACGATCGAAGCCATCGATCACGCGCGAGCCGCTAACGTCCCGATCATCGCCGCGATCAATAAAGTCGATTCCCCCAAAGCCAATATTAATCTCGTTAAGTCCCAGCTGGCCAAAGCCAATGTCCTCGTCGAAGATTACGGCGGCAAATCGATTTCGATCGAAACCTCGGCCCTGAAAGGCACCGGCATAACCGATCTCCTCGACGCGATCCTGGTCAAAGCCGAGGAATTGAATCTCAAGGCGCCGGTTAAAAAGAAAGCGAAGGGCGTCATCCTCGAAGCCCGGCTGGACCGGGGCAAGGGCAACATCTCGACGGTCCTAATTCAAGAAGGGGTCCTGCACCGGGGCGATCCGTTCGTCTGCGGCGCGAATTTCGGGCGGGTCCGCGACATGCTGAACGAAACCATGGAAAAAATCGAGGAAGCCGGTCCTTCCTCTCCCGTCCTGGTTCTGGGTTTCAACGGATTGCCGCAGGCCGGCGAGGTATTCCTGGTCGCCGAGGACGAACGGCAGGCCCGCGAAATCGCCTATCAACGCGAACTCATGGACCGCAGCCGGAAGATGAAAATGGCTAAATCCAAAGTCACCCTCCTCGACCTGCAGGAAAAGATTAAGACCGGAGAGACCAAAGAATTGAAGATTCTCCTCAAGGCCGACACCGCCGGTTCCCTGGAAGTTCTGGACGAAAAACTGACCGAGCTAAACATGGAGGAAGCCTCGATCAACGTCATCCACAAGGGCGTGGGCAAAATCAACGTCTCCGATATCCTGTTGGCCGAGGTCACGGGAGCGATCTGCGTGGGCTTCCACGTCGGACCGGAAACCACGGCCCTGGAAGCCGCCGAGCATGAAGGCGTAGAGATTCGAACTTACCGGCTGATCTACGAGGCGTTGGAGGATCTGCGCGCGGCCATGGTCGGCTTGCTGGAACCCAAGACCCAGGAGATTCTCATCGGCGAGGCCGAAGTTCGCGAAGTGTACAATATCCCGAAAGTGGGCGTTGTCGCCGGCTGCTACGTGAAGGACGGCAAAATAATCCGCAACGCCGTCGTTTCCGTGCTTCACGAGGGCAAAGAAATTTCCCGGACTCGAATCAGTTCCCTGCGCCGGTTTAAGGACGACGTCAAGGAAGTCCTGACCGGTTACGAATGCGGAGTCGGCATCGAAAGCGCGCCCGACCTGCAAAAAGGCGACATCCTGCAATTTTACAAAGTCGAAGAAATCCCTCTGGAAAATGCCCGATAAGTTTTTTGTCGGAGTCGGTAACGCCGATCTTTTGATCGAAGACTCCCACTCCCTTAAGGACAAACGCCGGATCATAAAAAGCCTCAAAGAAAAATTGAAAAACACGTTCCACCTGTCCGTCTGCGAGTTCGGAGATCAATCTCTCTGGCAGCGTTCCCGGCTGGGCGTCGCCGTGTGCAGCAACGACCTTAAGATAATTCATTCCACCCTTAACCGGATAAACGATTACCTGCAAAGCAGCCCCCTGATCACCCTGCTCAATTTCGAAACCCGGGTGCTCTGATGCGCATCGAACGGGTCGTCGCCCAGTTGGAAAAGGAATTATCCTGCATCGTGACCCAGGAAATCAAAGACCCCCGGCTGGGTTTGATCACCATCACGCGCATCGTGCTTACCCCCGATCTGAAGGAAGCGACCGTCTTTTTCTCCAGCCTGGGTGAAAAACAACAGGCGCTGGAAACCCTGCTGCGGGCCAAGGGTTTTATCCGTTCCAGCCTGGCCCGGCGGATCCGCATCCGGCATGTTCCGGTACTGGACTTCCGCATCGACGACAGCCTTGAATACAGCCAGCATATCAACAAGTTGATCGATGACATTCATCAAGACCATACAAAATAAACGCCGGATCGTTATCGGCACTCATTTTGACCCGGACGGGGACGCGATTTGTTCCAGTCTGGCCATCGCCCGCCTCGTGCGGCAACATAAGGGTTATAAACCGACGCTTTTCTGTCGGTCCCCGATCCCCGGCCGATACAATTTTCTCCTCCGGAACTGGCGTTTCACCAACCGGTTGCCGGCCTTCGACCTGCTGATTCTGATTGACGCGCCGGGCATCGACCGGGTCTTTTCGGATTATGCCGAGCACCGGAACCGGTTCCCGTCGGCGAGAATCGTCAACATCGATCATCATAAAAGCAACAACCGCTTTGGAGCGCTCAATATCCTCGATGCACGCGCCTCCTCGGCGTGCGAGATTGTTTACCGCCTTTTTAAAAAATCGGATTCGCGGATCACCCGGATCTTGGCCGAAATTTTCTACGCCGGCATATACGCCGAAACCGGGGGGTTCCTCTACCCTAATACCACCCGGACCGCGCTGAGAACTGCATCCGATCTGGTCGGTTTTGGTATCGATGCCGGCGCGATCGCGAAAAAACTGAACGCCAAGACCTTGGCCGGCACCCGGCTTCTCAGCCGGGTCCTGAATACGATCGAAATCCAGGGCGGGGTCGGGACAATGGTCCTTACCCGGCGCATGCTTACCGACAGCGGAGCGGAAATGGTCGACTCCGAAAATTTCGTGTCTTTCATCCAGGCGATCAACGGCGTCCGCGTCTCCGTTTTCCTGAGGGAAGAAAAAAACGGAACCCGCGTCAGCCTACGCAGCGACGGTATCACCGATGTCGATAAGATCGCCCGCCCTTTCGGCGGCGGCGGACACCGCCTGGCCGCCGGGGTCAGGATGAAACACCCCTATTCCGCCGCCCGGAAAATGATTCTCAAAGCCATCTTTCGGAAACTTAAGAAAAAATCTTGAAGATAATCGTCAACCGCGAGGATCCGATCACCCGGGGCGCGGTTTGCGCCCTTGGGGGATTTGACGGTGTCCATCGCGGTCACCAGAAGATCATCGCCGTTGCCAAGAAGATGGCTCAGAACCGAAGGCCGGCCGGTCTTATTGCCTTCACGCCCCTCCCCGGTTCGGTTCTCAAATCCGGTCCCGCCCGATACCTGACCACCGACCGCGAAAAGGAATCGATTCTTAAAGAATTGGACCTTGATTTTCTTTATTACTTTCCCTTCACCCGGGAATTCGCCCGCCGCTCCCCGCGCGATTTCATCCGGTTGGTCACCGAACGGATCACTCCCTCCGCCGTGGTCGTCGGAAAAAATTTTCATTTTGGCCGGAACCGAAAAGGCAGCGCGTCCCAATTAAAGACGTTGGCCGGCGACTCGTTCGCGGTTCATATTCAAAACGCCCTGGATGACGAAGGAGTGATATCCAGCACGCGGATCCGGGAACTCCTGCTCCTGGGCAATGTCCGGACCGCCCGGCGTTTGCTGGGCCGTCCGTATTCGATATCCGGACCGGTTGCATCCGGAAAAAATTTCGGCCAAAAACTCGGTTTCCCGACGATCAATATCCTGCCGCCGCCGGAAAAACTCCTGCCCCTGGACGGTGTCTACCATGGGTCCCTCGCCTGGAACCGGCGCCGTTATCTCGGAGCGGTGTTCTGCGGCCACCGCCTGATTGAAGTTCATATCCTGGATTTCCACGGCGACCTTTATGGCCGGGTGGTAACCGTGGACATCCTGGACCGCCTCCGGGGAGTGGAAAAATTCCCGGACGCGACCGCGTTGAGAAAAGCCATCGCCGCCGACGTGGCGCGGATCCGCGACCGCGTCTGAAACCCCGTAAGCGATGTAAACGCAGTCCTGACCGATATCCTATTGACATACCCCCGCAATTTATTATAATATAAAGGACCGTTTTATGATGAAACACACGCATGATCTTCAGCACCGTACGGAAACCAGGTTGGTTATGTTGCCGTCGCTTTATAACTACCTGAAGCTGCTCGAATTGCCCAATCTGGAATTGGAAACGATCATCCGCCAGGAGCTGGAAGAAAACCCGCTCCTTGAGGAAACCCAACCCGAAACCGAGGAAAGCGAAAACCCCGCGTCCGAAAAAGAAACGGACCGGTCGCGTGAAAAAAACGACCTGAGCCTGGTCGAATTGTTTTCCGAAGGTACCCACACTACCTATGAAGGCGGAAACGAGGACGAACTGGATCCTCTGGACAACGTGCCGGCCGAAGAAGACCGGCTCTACGATCATCTGATGCGCCAGGCCGGACGCAAATTGAAGGACCGGGAACTGGAAATCGCGGAACTCGTAATCGCCAACGTCGAGGAAGACGGTTACCTTTCCCTGCCTCCGGAAGAACTGACCAAGGACGATTATCGTTTGGAAGAAATACAATGCGTCGTTAAAAAAATCCAGCACTTCGATCCCGTGGGCTGCGCCTGGCGGGACATGCGCGAACCGTTGCTCACCCAGCTCGAAACCATGGGTTTTGAACCCGAATCCCTGGTTTGCCAGCTCATCCGCGACCACCTCAAGGATCTCCGGTCCAACCAGGTCAAGTTCCTGATGGAAAAATTCAATATCGACGAGACCGAGTTGAAGAAAGCGATCAAAGTCATCATGAAACTGGATCCCAAACCCGGGTGGCGGTATTCGAATTTCGTTTCGAAATATATCATTCCGGATTTTACGGTTTGCTGGCAAGACAATCAATTGGTGGCCGCGATCAACGACGAGCACACCTCCCGGATCCGGATCAAAAGCCAGTACCTGGAGATGCTGAAGAATCCCAAAGGCATACCCCGGGAAGAGATGGAGTTCGTGAGGAAGAAAGCCCAGTCCGCCCGGGAATTGATCGTCGCGATCGAGAAGCGGCGTAAAACCCTCCATCGGATTCTCAACGCCCTGCTTGAATATCAAGCGGAATTCTTTGAAAAAGGTTACAGCCACCTGAAACCGATTACGATGACCGATTTTGCCCACCAGCTGGGCGTGCACCCTTCGACGATTTCCCGGGCCATCGCCAACAAATACCTGGAATCGCCCTGGGGAATCCATAAGACCAAATATTTTTTTACCGCGCCGGTCGGCCAGAACGGTCAGACCGACAAGCGGATTGTTTTCGATAAAATCAAGGAAATGATCGACAACGAGGATAAAACATCGCCTCTGTCCGACAACCAGATCGCCAAGAAACTCAGTCGCGAAGGCATCATAATATCCCGCCGGACCGTGACCAAATACCGCGAACTGGTGAACATCCCTTCCCACCAATACCGCCGAAAAATATAACCCCGTTAAAGAAAAAAATCTTTAACGGGGTTAAAAATTCGTTGTTTTATCGGGTTAATTCGTAACGATCGAAACGACCCGCTTGCCGCCCCGGGTGTAACTGAATTTAACCCGGCCGCTGGCCAGGGCGTAGAGGGTAAAGTCGCTGGCGATACCGACGTTCAATCCGGCGTGAATGCTGGTTCCGCGCTGGCGCACGATCATCGTGCCGGTCTGGACCAGCTGGCCGTGGAACTTCTTAACGCCCAAACGCTTGCCGCAGGAATCGCGGCCATTTCTCGATACGCCGACGCCTTTTTTATGCGCCATAATCTCTCCTGATTATTTCGTTATTTCCGTGATTTCGACTTCGGTAAAATCCTGACGGTGGCCGCGTTTGCGGCGGTAACTTTCGCGGCGGGTAAACTTGTATATGATCCTTTTCGCCGATTTACCGTACTTTTTCACGGTTCCCGTAACTTTGGCGCCGTTGATTGTCGGCTTTCCAAAAACCGCTCCGCCGTCATCTTTTATCATAAGGATTTCGTTGAATTCCAATTCTTTTCCGGCCTCGCCGACCAGGGCGGGTATCTTTATCTTGTCCCCTTTTGAAACCAGAAATTGAAGACCGCTAGTCTTTATGACCGCATACATTATTTACCTCCTGCGGGTTCTTTGGGTATGCTCGGTTGCGGTTCGCTGGGTATCCCCGTTCCGGGCGGTTGAACCGGTGTTTCCTGGTTCAATCCCCTCTCGACCGCGCTTTTCGGAACCGGTCGCCGGGAAACGAGGACCAGGAGGAGCGAGGTAAAGAAAAAAGCGATCGCCAGGCCGGAAGTCAACTTGATAAAGAACGGCGTCGCGCCTTTGCCGCCGAACAAAGTGTCCGACCCGCCGCCGCCGCCGCCGAACACGCTCGACATGCCGGCGCCGCGGGTTTGCTGAAGCAAAACCACGACGATCAGCAAAACGCAGACCAGAATATGGATAAATAAAAGAATCCCGTACATTCATTCTCCTTAAATTAGTAGACTATTATTATAGTTAGATTTTAATGTAAGTCAAGGATTAACATACTTTATTATCCGGGCGAACTCTTCGGGTTTAAGGCTGGCGCCGCCGACCAGGACGCCGTTCAGGTCTTTTTCCGCCATGAGCGTATCAATATTGTCCGCCTTGACGCTCCCCCCGTAAAGAATCGTCACCGGCTTGGCGAATTGCCGCCGGATCATTTGATGGACTTCGACCGCCTGCTGCGGCGTCGCGGTTTTTCCGGTACCGATGGCCCAAACCGGTTCGTAGGCGATAACAATCTTATGGACTTCGTCCCGGATGTCTTTAAGCCCTAATTCCAGCTGACGTGTGATCACCGCTTCGGTCCGGCTCTCATCCCGTTCTTTTCCGGTTTCGCCGACGCAGAAGATCGATATCAAACCGATTTCCAGGGCGGTCTTGAGCTTCCGGTTGATCTGCTCGTCGGTCTCGCCCATTACATGCCGGCGCTCGGAATGGCCGACGAGCACGTATTCGCAGCCCAGGGATTTCAAAAAGACGCCCGAAACCTCGCCGGTGAATGCGCCCTTCTTCTCCCAGTGCATGTTCTGTCCACCCAATTTGAAACGGGTGTTGCGGATCGCCTCACTGACGATCGGCAGGGATGTAAAAGGCGGGATAAGAATAACCTCACGATCCGGAACGTCGCCGGCAAGGACCAGCAGCTTATTAACCAGATCCCGGGACTCGGCCGGGTGGTTATGCATCTTCCAGTTACCCGCGATAAGGGGATTAATTCGGGATCGCATTTATTTATCCTTTAAAGCCTTGACGCCGGGCAGTTCGATCCCTTCCAGGAATTCCAGGGAAGCGCCGCCGCCGGTTGAGGCATGGCTGACTTTATTTTCCAATCCGAATTTTCCCAGGGCGGCGATCGTGTCTCCCCCGCCGACGATAGTAACCGCGCCGCGGGTCGTAGCTTCGGCCACCGCTTTTGCCACCTCTTCCGTGCCCCGGGCAAAATCGTCGATTTCGAAGATCCCCATGGGGCCGTTCCAGACAATCGTCCGGGCGCTTTTGATCAGATCCTTTATTTCTTGAATCGCTTTCGAACCGATATCCACTCCGCAGGCATCGGCCGGGATCGTCTTCGCGTCGACGACCTGGACTGCGGCGCCGGCTTTTGGTTCTTTCGCGACCACCACGTCCGGCGGCAGATGAAGTTTGGAGTTACCCATCAGGCCTTTGGCTTCGTTTACAAAATCGTTTTCGCAAAGCGATTTGCCGATATTGTATCCCTGGGCTTTATAAAAAGTGAAACACATCCCGCCGCCGATCGCCAGGTCGTCTACGGTATTCAACAAATTTTTAATGACGCCGATCTTGGTCGAGACCTTGGCTCCGCCGATGATCGCGAGGAGCGGCCGCTGAGGGTTCTTTAACGCACTCTCCAGGTACTGCAACTCCTTTTCCATGAGCAAGCCGGCGGCCGGGTTGCTGAAAAGATGCGCCATCCCCTCAACCGAAGCGTGAGCCCGGTGCGCGGATCCGAAGGCATCATTGACGTACAGATCGGCCAAGCGGGCGAGTTCCCGGCTAAATATCGGATCGTTCTTCTCTTCGGCGTCGTGGAACCGGAGGTTTTCCAAGAGTAATATCTCGCCGGGCAGAAGTGCATTGGCCATTTTCTGGACCTCGGAGCCAACGCAATCCGGCGCGAACCGGACTTTATGCTTGATCAGTTCTTCCAGCCGGCGGGCAACCGGCGCGAGACTTTGTTTGGGATCCGGTTTACCCTTGGGCCGACCCCAGTGACTGGCAAGGATGGGCAGGCCGCCGCTATTTAAAATGTATTCGATCGTGGGAAGTGACGCCCGGATCCGGGTGTCGTCGGTGATCTCCTGTTTATCGTCCAGGGGAACGTTGAAATCAACCCGGATAAAAACCTTCTTGCCTTTTAGGGCCAGGTCTTTAACCGAAAGCTTAGGCATTGTCCCGGCCGATCATATATTCGAGAAGATCGACGATGCGGACCGAATATCCCCATTCATTGTCGTACCAGGCGAAGACCTTGACGATGTTTCCGTTCACCATGGTCAAATCGGCATCGAATATCGACGACGCGGGGTTGCCCAGAAAATCGATGGACACGAGTGGTTTGTCGCAGTACTCCAGGTATTTTTTCAGGGCTCCTTCGGCCGCTTTTTTAAACGCTGCGTTGACCGCTTCTTTGGTCGTTTCTTTCTCGCACTCCGCGACGAAATCGACCAACGATACGTCGGGGGTGGGGACGCGGATGGACAAGCCGTCCAGTTTGCCCTTGAGTTCGGGGAAAATTTCGCCGATTACCTTGGCCGCGCCGGTCGAAGTCGGAATCATGGAAACCGCGGCCGCGCGGGCCCGGCGCAGGTCTTTATGAGGCAGGTCCAGGATTCGCTGGTCGTTGGTATAGGAGTGGATGGTGGTCATAAACCCCTTTTTCACCCGGAAATTCTCGTGCAGCACTTTGACGAGCGGCGCGAAGCAGTTGGTCGTGCAGGAAGCGTTCGATATGATCAGGTCTTTCTTCGGGTCGTACTGGTTCTCATTGATGCCCATGACGATGGTCGGAATTTTGGGCTCGCCCTTGGCGGGCGCGGATATGACGACTTTTTTCGCTCCGTTCTTCAGGTGCTGTTCGACCTGACTGCGTTCGGTAAATTTGCCCGACGATTCGATGACATAATCGATGCCCAGCTCTTTCCAGGGTAGTTTTACGGGATCCTTTTCGGTCAAAACCTTGAATGATTTGCCGTTTACGATCAGATTATCACCCCGGCTGTCGACCTGGGCGTCAAATATCCGGTGGACCGAATCGTACTTCAATAAATGGGCTAAAGTTTTGGCGTCGGTGATGTCGTTGATCACCGCAATATCATACTTCCCGGACTGGTAGCCGGAACGGAAGACCAGCCGGCCGATCCGGCCAAAACCGTTTATCGCGACTTTTGGTTTCATATTATCCTCCTTAATATTATCGGTTGAGGTAAAAGGGCTTAAAATATCAACAAAATCCTCAGTAAAAGTATATATAATTTATCCGGACTGTCAACCGGTGAAAAAACCGACGCCGGTTTTATTCATCATTATAATTGACACCATGAAATAAATACCGTATAATTAACTCATGGCCGATATCGCGAAAGGTGTCCGGTCTTTCACCGTCGGCACGGCGCTGAGCCGGATTTTGGGTTTGATCCGGGAATCGGTCTTTGCCTTTCTCTATGGAGCCGGCCGCTCGACCGACGCGTTTAACGCCGCTTTTCGCATCCCCAATCTGCTCCGCGACCTATTCGCCGAAACCGCGCTCTCGGCCGCCTTCATTCCGGTTTTAACCGATACCCGGCAAAAAGGTAAGGACGCTCAAAACCTGCTGGCGAGCAACGTGTTGAACGCCCTGCTCCTGCTGGTCGGAGCGACATCCCTGGCCGGCATCTTCCTGGCACCCTTGCTGGTCAAAGTCATCGCCTTCGGATTCGGCACGATTCCCGACAAATTCAACCTGACCGTCCGCCTGACGGCCATCATGTTTCCCTTCCTTCTTTTCGTGGCCCTTGCCGCCTGGGTGATGAGCTATCTTAACGCCGAGGAAGATTTTTTCGTGCCCTCGCTCGCGCCGGCTTTTTTTAATCTTTTTTCGATACTGGTGCCGGTCCTGTCTTACGGCTGGCTGCTCAGCCGGAAGGTTGATCCGATATATGCGATGGCCGTTGGCGTCCTCGTCGGCGGACTCGGCCAATTTTTGATCCAGCTGCCCCGGCTGTATCAGAAAGGATTCCGTTATAAGTTCTACCTCAATTTCTCCGATCCGAATCTAATAAAAATGCTGGCGCTTTTCGTGCCGGTGGCGATCGGCCTGGCCGGCGTGACGATCAACACCACGGTCAGCACGGTGATCATCTCCTTTCTGGAAGAACGCAGCATGACCTGGCTCAACTACGCCTACCGGATAATGCATCTGCCGCTGGGCCTGTTCGGGGTCGCGGTCGGCACGGTCGCGCTTCCCGCCTTGTCCCGCCTGGTAACCGACAACCGCCGATCCGACATCAAAGACACGCTTTTCGATTCCCTTAAACTGGTCCTTTTCCTAACCGTTTCCACGTCCGCGATCATCGCCTTCCTGGCCCAGCCGATCACCCGCCTGATTTACCAGCATGGCAAGTTCACCGCCTTCGATACCTGGGCGACGAGCCAAGCCCTGATCCTGTATATCATCGGCATACCGTTCACGGCCGGGATCCGCAATGTGGCCGCGGTCTTCTACGCCTACAAGGACGCGAAAACACCCATGTTCGCGAGTTTTCTGGGCATCGCGGTCAACGTGGGGTTGAACCTGCTCTTGATGCGGACGCTCGGGTTCCGGGCTTTTCCCCTCGCGATATCCGTTTCCGCGCTGGCGAATATCGCCGTGCTCATGGTCGTCCTGCCGAAAAAAATCGGCGCTTACGAATTCCAGCCGTTATTGAAGTATTTCATGTTATTGACCGTGGCCGCGGGACTGAGCGGTTTATCCGGTTGGGTAATTAATTATTTGTTGGCGAAAATTACGACCGGGTTTTATTTTCAAATCGCAAATTTGCTCGTCAGCGGCCTGGCCGCAGGCGCGGCTTTTTACTTCGTGAGCAGGGTCTTGGGTTTAAAGGAAGTAAAGGATTATATGCGGAGATTGATCAAGAAATAATAATCAGCGCGATATAACCACTTTTTTCACAAGCTGTTTTCCGTCACAACTCAGAACCACAAAGTATGCGCCCGCGAGCGCGGTTCGGCCATGATCATCATCGCCCGTCCACACGACGCAAAGCGCAGAGAGCATGGGACTAAGAGTGAAAGATTTAACTAACCGACCCGAAATGTCGAAGACTTTTAACTCTATGCTTTTTGCTCCGCCAAACTGTGTGGCGGAATGTGCTTTGCCGATGTTGTACGCTATGTTAAACCGTCCGTGGCTGATCGTGGGATAAACGACCAAAACCGGGTCGGCGTCTGCCCCTCGGGCAGTATTTTCCTCATCAATACCCGTTATCGCCTGGAGCGCCCGCCAGAGATTGATCCGGCCCCAGCCGTAATTCATGTTCGGATACGGCACGCCCTGGGACGGTTGGTCGCAGTATGCGCGAAACAGATAGTAGAGATCTGCGACCGAAAGCGTTGAATCCTTCTCGCAGAAAAGCGCGACACCGCCGGTCACGTGGGGTATGGCAAATGAAGCACCGCTCATATTTACGTAATTACCGTTGTTGTATGACGAGCGGATATTGACTCCGGGCGCCGAGACATCGGGTTTCAGAAGATTCCAGGTCGAATAATACCAGTAAGCAGTATCGTTCCAGGGATTTTGATCCGGCGCCGGACCCCGGGACGAGAAACTGGCGATATTATCGCTCGCGTCGGTCGCGCCGGCGCCGATGACCGTCGGATAACTGGCCGGCACACCGACGGTTCCCGAGCCGGGTCCGGAACCGCCTACAGCGCAGGCCGGAAGGACGCCGATCGTCTTTAAGTTCACCATGATGTTCCACCAGTGAAGATTTGTGCCGCCCGATCCCCAGGAATTGTTCACGACCCGAAGTAAGACTCCGGATAAGCGCAGATTCGCGAGATACTGAAGGCAGGAATCGATCCCAGTCGTTTGACCGGAACCGTTTGAGTCGAACGCCTTGGTGGGAATGATCTTCGCGCCGTAGGCGACGCCGATGTCGTTCACCAGGGGTCCCGGTCCGTCCCCGCCGCAGGCGACGCCCGCGACCGAGGTGCCGTGTCCATTATCGTCGTAGGGTGTTGCTTGTCCGTTGACCGCGTCCAACCAGTAGGGTGACAGCCATTTTCCGTTCAGTGCCTCGTGGGTCACCAGCACGCCGGTATCGACGAAGCCGAGTATTACGCCGAGGCCGGAACAGCCGGCGTTCCAGCAGGAATCGGCCATGACCTTCTGAATATTCCATTCCGCGGTCTTCGGATCTTGTTCACCTGGTATATAATTCTCGATCTGGATAATGCTGTTGTCCGCGATAAACAAAACGTCGTCCCGCCGCGCCAATGCTTCAATCACGTCTCGCGTCACCTGGAGATGGAACCCGTTGAAGATCCAGTATTGACCGCCCATTGTCGCGTGATCCATCGGCAGGGCGGTGATAAATCGGACGATGTCCTGCTGGGAGTTTAATGCGATTTCCTTCATGACCGCGCATTTCTGCTCGCTGGTCATGCCCTCGATCCGAAAATCGGGATATACTGTCTTCATGTGCACAATCACGGTGATTTTTTCTGTACCGGAAGTTTGGTCAATAATACGACCAAGCGCGGGGGTTATTTTACCGGGTATCGGTGATAGGATAGTAAGGATCCATACGATTAATAAATTTATTGTTAACCTCCATCTTTAAAAAAATATAAAGGGTTGGAGTTTAGGCGCTGGGAATGAATTTCCCAGCGCCTAAACCCATCCGCCATTTCTCCGGATCCCCGGTGCTTCCCTGCTCCGGTTCTCCGTTTCTTTCTGTTATCTGAGCAGCACCGCCTTCTTAACCATCTCCTGGCCGTCCGCGGTCAGCTTCACAAAATAAACGCCCGCGGCCACGGCCCGGCCCATATCGTCGTCGCCCGTCCAGGTGACTTTATTTGCATAGGGCATAGGGCTAAGCGCAAAGGATTTCACCATCCGACCGGTTATATCGTAGATCTTCAACGCTATGCCCTTGGCACTTTGCTCTTTGCCGATGTTGTACGCTATCTGCAGCC
>Ga0315288_10000515_pt1 | contig 48804 bp, 37 predicted proteins | sample YL17G11_20_MG_FD_203454 | JGI IMG/M metagenome (GOLD analysis project Ga0315288, IMG submission 203454) | Sediment microbial communities from Yellowstone Lake, YNP, Wyoming, USA - YL17G11_20 | ecosystem: Environmental > Aquatic > Freshwater > Lake > Sediment | place: USA: Wyoming | collected... | reverse complement strand
TCCAGTCGCCCTACGGGCTCCTTCCATTGCAGCAGCAGATGACAACATCCACCTTAATTCAGAGCAAAACTGGTCTTGACAATGGGGAGAGGTTCAGCCTTAAACAAGATCACAACTGCGGAAGCGGGACCGGAGAAAGAGTTTCGTGACTATCTTCAACACAAACTAGACGAGCAGCTTGAAGATCGTAATCCTCCTGACGCCCCAACATTAACAGATTTAGAGCTGACTTGAGGTGATCCCCCTATGCGGCAGATGACGCTGTTCAAAGACAATGAATGTGTGCATAAGGCGGTGGTCAATGTCGCCTCTGTTCCCAAGCGTAGCCCTTTCCGTTATCCCGGTGGAAAGACGTGGCTTGTCCCCCATGTCCGACAGTGGCTTCTATCATTTGAGAAAAGACCCCTGAATTTCATTGAGCCTTTCGCGGGTGGCGCTATTATTGGTTTAACTGTAGCCTTTGAGCGCTTGGCAGAGCACGTAGTACTAGTTGAACTTGATGATGACGTTGCGTCTGTATGGCAAGCCATACTTGGAAGGAATGCCAAATGGCTTGCAGAGACGATATCGAAATTTGAGATTTCCGGTGAGACCGTGCAGCATGAACTATCCCGAAGCCCCCGAAGTGCGCGTCAGAGAGCTTTTCAGACAATTATTAAGAATAGAGTATTTCACGGTGGCATTCTGGCACCCGGGTCAGGCTTGATTAAGCATGGTGAGAACGGCAAAGGTATACAGTCTCGCTGGTATCCCGAAACTCTCGAGAGAAGAATTCTGAATATTCACTTGATTCGAGATAGATTGACCTTTCAACACGGTGATGGAATGAACATCATCAGCCAGTACAAAGATGACGCAAACGCCGCATTCTTTATTGACCCACCGTACAGTGCGGGGGGCAAGAGAGCAGGCGTAAGACTCTACAAGCACTTTACGCTTAATCACGCAGACCTCCTTAAGCGTGTGGCCGCATTGTCCGGTAACTTCTTGATGACCTATGACGATTCTGAAGAGATAAGAGCGATGGCTGGTCACCACAAACTGGAAATACGTCGCATTCCTATGAAGACAACTCACCACACGGTCACGTATGAACTACTGATTGGACGGAACTTCGATTGGCTGCATTGACTCAATGGTCAGCTATCGACGCCAAGGAATATCCAAGAAGAAGTCCCGATCCAAACCCAGTTACGCCCCCTGCATTATCAAGACCACTTTTGGCATGATTCTGAGTATTAACCGCGCTCGGATTGTCAATAAGGTACCATCTGAATCACCCCCAGCTGGCGCTCTTCTGCGTAAATCTTTTGTTGCTTCTGCGAAGTCCGGCGCCCGGAGGAAGAATTTTTCGCTTGACAATGCACATAACATGGTGTACAATATACACAGTTATATGTGTGCAGGGGATGAGAACGGCGCGAACCGGCGCGGCCTTGCGGCCGAAACCGCCCGCGATGGTCAGGGAATTTCCTTTATGAGGGGCACTGCAATGAACGAAAACGATACCGCACTGGAGAAGGAAGCGGATTCACACGGCCCGCAGGCGAACGCCGCCAAACCGGACGCCGCGCAAGACGGCCAAAATGCTCAGCCAGTCCGGCAGGACGCCGCGAAAGACGCCAAACCAGCGCGCACTCCCAGAAAACACGCCACGCGCAAGGAACTCGAATGGGACGCCCGCGGCATCCTCGAAGACCTCGGCCACGGCCTCACCGTCGCCGATATCTGCGAACGCCATTCCTGGTCGCGTAAGGAATACTACAACCGCATGCGAGTCGCGGAAGAACTGGCGAGGGAGGAATACGACCCCGCCTACAACGTGGCCATTTTTCTCAAGCACACGGCCCGCTACCGCGTCGCTCAGCGCTCCGCGGAAGAGCGGCTCCACGAGATGGAAGAACGGCTCAGGGACCTCGCGCGATTCGGCAACGCCAATCCCTTCCTCGCCCCCGCCCTGGCGCACGCCTACGTGAGAATCCTTTCCTTAATAATGGACTGCGACGACAGGACTCTCAAGCGCGCAATGGAGTTGGGCGTCGTGCCGGCCAACTTGTCCGAAAAAGCGGGCAACGAAATCACTTTCGCCGATTTCATGAAGTTTGGGGCGAAACTGGAGGAGATGGAAGCGTCGTCGAAAAATGATGCCTCCCATGGCAAATTCAATCCTGAGCGCTTGACCGTAGAACGGGTTCTCTCTTAGGGCACATGTACCCTAAGATGCCCTAAAATAGGGTACATCAGAAGGCGTCAAAAACGTTAACGCCTTGAAGCGTGGTAAGTTAAAGAAATAGGGGGGGGGTATCGGAATATAGGGCACGGTGCCCTAAAATCCGCGCCGGCGGTTCCGTCAGTCGGGGATGGCTCAGGGCTGAATGGCGCGACCCTTGTGTGGATTTTTGTTTGAATATGTGGTAACATGCGTCGTCAATAACGTCGGAACAATATGAGGAGGACATACCATGAAAGCACTCAAGATAGCCGTGTTTGCGCTGGTCGTCGTGGCCGTGGGCTGCATCAACATCACCGTGCGCGTTACTTTTCCCGAGGCGCAGTTCCAGGCCGCCGCGGACAAGATTGTCGATAAAGTCCAGGGCGGCGCTCAGGAGAAACCGAAAAACGAAGGCGGCCCCTCCAGCGCCCTGCCGCAGCCGGACTGGCTTGCTTCGTTCTCGCTGATTAGTACCGCCTACGCCAAGGAGACGGCTGGCGGCAACATCGACATCACGATTGAAAACGCGGAGATCGAGGCGATCCAGGAGCGGCTGCAGAAGAATTTCGAGGAATACAAGCCTTACAAGGACAACGGCTCGGTCGGCGAGAACCTGAAAGGCTACCTGGAGGAGCGAACGGAGGGCTCATCGAAACTTGAATCGGGCGACCAGAAGAGCCTGCGTAAACTCATCAAGCGCGAAAACTCCGACAGGAAGGACCTCTACATGGCGCTTCTTGAGGCCAACGGCTACGACAAGAGCCAGTTGTCCAAGATAGAAGAGATTTTCGCCAAGAGTTGGTACGGCAAATCGGACGCCGCATGGTATGTCCGCTACAACGATCCCGATGAAGGCCTCATCTGGCTGACCAGGGCACAGTGGGACGAGAAGCAGAATGCCGGGGAAAACCCGTAGGAGTCCAGCCCCGGCGAATGACGGCGGGGAACAACGTTCGAAACATGAAAACAGCCCTTGAGAAAGGGCCGTTTTCTAATGCCAGAGGGAAGAGTACCGCTTGATGAGTTGCGCCTGCAGGGTCGTCTCGTCTGCGGCCTCCGGCGCAATGCGCAATATTTTCGCGGCCCTGGCCAGGTTTGCCGCCGTCGGCTCGAAGAGCAGCAGCGGCATCGCGTCAATCAGGCGCTCGCGGAACGGGAGCAGGTAGCGCCTGAATTCCCTTATCGAAGTCGGCGTCCCGAGCCGCGCAAAATTGGACGCGAAAATCTTCAGCCGGTTTCCGCTCACGGCGAATTTTACCGGCACCGACGCCGCGTACTCGCGCCATGTCGCGAAACTCCTGCCGAGGCGTTTTTCCTCCCACCACTTGAAAAACGCGTTGTGCCGCGCGGCGCATTCCTCGAACCACGGCTTGAAGTTCCTGTCAAGATACGGCGAGAAGTCGGGCCGCACTTTTAGTTCAAGCATCTCCTTGTATTGCCTGATGATTTCCCGGCCGTTGGGCACGTCCGCAAGGTTCACCTCGTGCGCGCGCAGCATGCGCTCCGTATAGGAGGCGCAATAGCGTTTTTCGCGGATGAGCAGGCAGTCGCCCAGGGCAAGCGCGGCTTTCGACAGTTGAATCACAAAGTGCGTCTTTTTCTCCACGTCGCCGAAGTCCTTTTCAAGGAGCATCCTCTTCGCCAGCAGAAGCCCGCTCGCGCGGTTAAAGAGAAGGAGCGTGCCGTCCCACAGCGGGATTTTCGCGGGGTCCAGCGGCGGCATCGGCTTGAAGGCGTTTGCGTCGCCCCACAGAATCTTGTTGCCGGCCTGGATTTCGTACCAGAGGATGATGTTCGGCGCGCGGGCGAGGTCCTTCGGGTCGCGCGCGTCGAGGTCAACGGCGATGCCGAGTTCCTTCTCCAGCCTCTGCGAGAGGTCGGCGAGGACTTTCCGCACGCGCCGCTTGACGAAGACCGAGGCAGGTGGAATCGTAAGCATGATGTCGTAATCGTTTACCGGCGCGGGGCGGCCTTCGCGCATGATTACGCCGCCTTCGCCGCGCCCGAAGCCGCCGGCAAGCGCTATCGCCGTGACGGGGCAAACCGGCGTGACTGCCTCAAGGATCGCCGCGGCAATCGCCCGCAAGTCCGCCTGTATGCGCTCGCGGATTGCCGGCGTTTCGTTGAGGCAGAACGGCGAATCGTCCGGGTTGCGGTCAACTTTTCTTCCTGTGTCCATGCCGCGAGATTATAGGACTCCGGTGGCGTTTTGCAAGCAAGGATGGTGGGGAGCGGGGTTAGTCCGCCATTGTGACGCGGAGGACTTCCTCGACGGAGGTGATGCCGCGCAGCGCGTTCATCAGGCCGCAGCGGCGCAGCGTTATCATGCCGTTCTTCACGGCGTGCTGTTTGATTTCAATCTGATTGGCGCCCTTGATGATCATGTTCCTTATCGTGTCGTCAACGGGCATGGTTTCAAGCAGCGCGAAGCGCCCGCGGTAACCTTCCACGCAGCGGTTGCATCCGCGCGCCCGGTAAATCTTGGCGTCTTTGAGGTCATCCGGTTTTGCGCCGATGGCGATGAGCCTTTCCTTCGGGGCCTCGATTTCCTCGCGGCAAAGCGTGCAGAGTTTACGCGCGAGCCTCTGCGCGCTTACAAGCAGGATGCTGGATGCGACCAGGAACGGGTCAACGTCCATGTCTATCATTCTCGTCACGGTGCTGGCGGCGTCGTTTGTGTGCAGCGTGCTCAGCACAAGGTGTCCGGTGAGGGCGGCTTTCACCGCGATGTCCACGGTCTCCGTGTCGCGGATTTCGCCCACCATTATGATGTCGGGGTCCTGGCGGAGGATCGAGCGCAGGGCCACTGCGAAAGTAAGCCCGCGCTTGACGCTTACCGGCACCTGGATTACGCCGGCCAGTTCGTACTCGACCGGGTCTTCCACGGTAACAATGTTGTCCTGTATCGTCATCACTTCCTTGAGTGAGGAGTAAAGTGTCGTGCTCTTTCCGCTGCCGGTGGGGCCGGTGACGAGGATCATCCCGAAAGGCGCGGCCAGCGCATGGCGCAGGTCTATGAGGGCCTTCGGCTCAAAGCCCAGATTGTCCAGACTCAGCGCAAGGTTGCTGGTATCCAGCACGCGCAGCACCACCTTCTCGCCGTGAATGGTTGGCAGTATGGAAACGCGGAAGTCCACCGCGCGGCCCTCAATCTTGAGGCGGAACTTGCCGTCCTGTGGCTTGCGGCGCTCGGCGATGTCAAGGCCCGCCATGACCTTTATGCGGGAGGCGATCGCTGCGCCCATTTGCCTGGGCGGGCTGATGGTCTCGCGCAGCAGCCCGTCCTGGCGGTATCGCACGCGCAGTTTCTTCTCCATCGGCTCTATATGGATGTCGCTTACGCGGTCGTGTATGGCCTGTGCGATGACGAGGTTCACGATCTTTATTACCGGCGACTCGTCGCTCGCGCCGGTCAGTTCCGCCAGATTTATTTCCGCCTCGTCTTCGTCGGCCTTGGCGAGTTCCACCTCCGGCTTGGCCATGCCCTCGAAGATCTCCTCCATCGCCTGTTCGTTGGGGTTGTATGCGGCGGGGATTGCGCGGCGGATGCGGTAGGATGTGCTGACCACCAGGTGCAACTCGCAGCCCGTCATTACGCGCAGGTCGTCCAGTTTCAGAACGTCGAACGGGTTGGCGACCGCGAGGGTGAGAATGTTGTCCAGTTTGGATATCGGCAGGACCTCGTTGGCCTTTGCGAGTTCCTGCGGGAATGCGGCGAGCACATCCTCATCAGGCGAGTAATTTTCCAGATCGATGGGCGGCAGGCCCGCCTCCGACGAAACGGCGGCGATGAGGTCCCTTTCGCTGACGATGCCGTCCTCGATGACGATTTCGCTCAGCGCCTTTTTCTCGCCGACGCACCTCTCCAGCAGGCCCTCTGCCTCGTCTTCCTTGAACAGGCCGTGTTTTGACAGCAGTCTTGTGAGTCGTTTGTCGAACTTCGTCATTTTAGACCCGCGTTTTCGTCTGTAACTGTTCCTTGATCGCGCGCATCGCCTGGGCGAGGGCGGTGTGCGTCGTCACATACATCGCCACCTTGCAGTTTGCCGTGGTTTCAATTTCCTCTTTCACGTTGTTCGGCAGCACATCTGAAATCGCAATGGCAAGAATTTCCCCTATCTTGTCGAGCGGCATCACGTGGTTCTTTTCCCAGAATTCCAGCGGCATGACATCCAGAACCTCCCGCTTCACGAAATATCTTGTTGCGTCAAGGTACGGAAGGGAAAGATGCTTGCACAGCGTCTTCGCGATGTCCTTTTCCTTCACCGCGCCTGCGGCGATTGCGGCCTCCGCCGGGCTTTCGCCAACGCTCAGTGCCCGTGCGTTAATCTGGGCGACGATGTTCGCGTCCAGAAACCCTTCGTGCATCAGGAGTTCAAGGATGGTCTCTTCTTTCCTTACGGGCTTCATATCGTAGTTCTCCGCGTGTTTGCAGTGCGGGAGGGCATGCCGCGTTTTTCGAAACTGCGCGCAAGGTCGTCCGGGTCGGTCGTGCGGTTGAAGGCCTCGTCCCGCGTTATCACCCCGTGCGTAACAAGTTCCACGAGCGACTGGTTCAAGGTGCGCATGCCGAATTTGCCGCCGGTCTGGATGATGGAGTATATCTGGTGCGCCTTGTCGTCGCGGATGAGCGCGCGCACGGCGGAAGTCGCCACGAGTATCTCGCACGCCAGCGCCCGCCCGCCCCCGTCGGCTTTCGGTATCAGTTGCTGGCAGAAGACCGCCTGCAGGGTGAACGACAGCATCGTGCGGACCTGCTGCTGCTGGTATGCGGGGAACACGTCTATGATGCGGTTGATGGTCTGCACGCTGTCGCTGGTGTGCAGGGTGGCGAAAGTCAGGTGGCCGGTCTCGGAAATCGTGAGCGCCGCCTCGATTGTCTCTTGGTCGCGCATCTCGCCGATGAGCACGATGTCGGGGTCCTGGCGCAGGATCGTGCGTAGCGCTTCCTTGAAGCCGTGGGTATCGCTGCCGACCTCGCGCTGGTTGAGCAGGCACTGCTTGTTGCGGTGGATGAATTCTATCGGGTCTTCAATGGTGACGATGTGCGAGTTGAGCGTCATGTTGATGTAGTCGAGCATTGCCGCCAGCGTGCTGGACTTGCCGCTGCCGGTCGCGCCGGTTACCAGGATAAGGCCCTTTGGCAGGTGGCACAGCCACTGGCATAGCGGCCCCGGCAGGCCCAGCCCGTCGAATCCAATGACTTCGAACGGTATCATCCTGAGCACCCCGCCGACGGCGCCGCGCTGTCTGAAGACGTTGGTCCTGAAGCGCCCCAGACCCTGTATCCCGAAAGAGAGGTCCAGTTCAAGGTTCTTCTCGAAACTCGCTATCTGGTCGCTGTCGAGCACGCTGTATAAAAGGCGCTGCGTGTCCTTGGGAGCCAGTTTCTCGTCCGTCAGGTCGATGAGCGAGCCGTTTATCCGCGCCTTTGGCGGGGAACCGGCGGTGATGTGAAGGTCGGAACCCTTCTTCGCGACCAGCATCTGCAGCAGTTCTTCCATTGAAAGCATTACTGTGTCTCCGGCATAACGCGAATTGGATCAAAGCGCGTATTGCTTCCCAGCGCGCAATGGGCGCAGTGATGGCACGATTTGACCGTCCCCGGTAGAGACGACGTTGAAATGGCCGATTGATAGGATTATCGGCTGCGGGGCTATTCTTCTTCGCTCGTTTTTTTCGCCTGAGCGATGATTTCCTCGGCGAGCCTGTTCGGCACTATGTCGTAGTGTGAAAACTCGATTGTGTACGAGCCTTCACCGCCGGTCATGCTCCGCAGTTCAGTTGAGTATTTCCCGATCTCCTTCATCGGCACTTGGGCCTTGATAACTTGAAGGTTTCCGATGGAATCCATGCCGACTATTCGCCCCCTGCGGCCGCTCAGGTCGCCGGCGATGTCACCCATGAATTTGCTGGGGATGGTAATTTCGATATTGACAATCGGTTCGAGCAGCACGGGCTTGGCGTTCATGAAGCCGTCGCGGAACGCCCTCGCGCCCGCGATCTTGAACGACTGCTCATCCGAATCCACCGCGTGATACGACCCGTCATAGACCTCCACGCGCACGTCAACCACCGGGCTGTTCGCGAGAATGCCGCGCTCCAACTCCTCGCGCGCGCCCTTTTCGATCGCCGGCATGTAGTTCGAAGGTACCGCTCCGCCGAACACCTTGTTCTCAAACTCAAACCCCGTGCCGCGCTCCAGCGGCATGACGCGGACGTAGCACTCGCCGTACTGCCCGCGTCCGCCGGTCTGCTTCTTGTGGCGGTAGTGGCCCTCGCCCTTCGCGGTGATGGTCTCAAGGTAGGCGATCTTCGGCTGCTTGGTGGTAACTTCTACCTCAAAGCGCTGCTGGAGCCGCGCGATCATTATGTCAAGATGGAACTGGCTCAACCCGCGGATGACCAACTCCTTCGTCTGCCTGTCGCGCTCAACCTGGAACGTCGGGTCTTCGTCCGCCAGTTTCTGCAGCGACGCGCTTATCTTCTGCTCGTCCTTGCGGCTCTTCGGCTCCACCGCCAGCGCCACCATCGGCCGCGGGAAATCTATCCGCTTCACCTGAATCTGCGCGTCCTCCTGGCAGAGCGCATCGTTCATCTGGATGGTGTCCACCTTCGCTATCGCGCCGATGTCGCCGCTGATGATTTCCGCGGTGTTCTGCGTGTCCTTGCCCTGCGCGCTGAGCAGGTGCCCCGTGCGCTCGTTCTTGCCGACGCGCGGGTTGAACACCACCGTGTCCGTCTTCAGCGAGCCGCCCAGTACGCGAAAGAAACTCAATTTTCCGACGAACGGGTCGATGTTCACCTTGAACACCTGCGCGCAGAACCTCGGCGAAGTCGGGTCAATCGGCGTTTCCTTTCCGTCCGCACCGACCATCATGCGCTTCAGCCCCTCAATCGGCGAGGGACAGAACTGGACGATGAAATTCAAGAGTTCCTCGACTCCAGCGCAGTTCGCCGCCGTCGTGCAGAGTATCGGCACCACCTGCCCCTGCGCGATGGCCTTCGCGAAAACCCCGGCCACCTCCGCGGCGGACACTTTCCCCGCCTCCAGATATTTCTCCATCAACTTCTCGTCAACCTCGACGATCGTCTCAATCAATTCCTGGTTCGCGTCCTCGATGCTCATGCCGACGACCGGCTTCGGGCTTGCGGCGGGAGTGAGCACGCCCTCCACGCCCTTGAAGTTCGCGCCGACGCCGGTGGGCAGGTTGAACGGAATGCAGGACTTGCCGAATGCCTCGTTAATCTCGCTCAGAAGCGTGTCGAAATCGATGTTGTCGCCGTCAAGGCGGTTGATAATGATTGCCCGTCCCACGCCGCGCTTGCCCGCCTGCTCCCACATCTTCCTCACGTTCAGTTCAAGCCCGGCGTTCGCGTTGATGACGATGAACGCCGTCTCCGCCGCCGCGATCCCCTGCAGAGCCGCGCCCGTGAAGTCCGGGTAGCCCGGCGCGTCGATAAGGTTAATCCGCTTGCCCTTCCAGTCGCAGTGAAGAACGGAGGCGTCTATCGAAATTTTGCGCTCCTTCTCGTCGGCGGAGTAATCGCTCACCGTGTTGCGCTCGTCAATGGTGCCCATCTTGTTGATGGTGCCGCTCTTGAAAAGGATAGCCTCGGCCAGCGTCGTCTTGCCGCTGCCGCCGTGGCCCAGGAACACTACGTTTCTGATGTCCGAAGTCTGGTACTTCGCCATAAAGACTCCTCCGGGTAGTGACGTTCGGAGTATAGTGAGAAACGGCGAATGCTAACACAGCCGCCCGCCCATTTCAACAAAATTTACCGACCCACGCACCCCGAAAACCATTTCGCCACGGATGACCACGGATTGCCACGGATGAAATAACGTAGCGGCAAGGCTTGCCTTGCCTGTTCTTTGTAGCCGCAATGCTTGCGTTGCCCAGAACCATCCCCCCGCACTTGGAATAGCGCCGTGACCCGGAGTAAAATTTACTTGACTGAAAGCCCCTCATCAGAGAAGATTGTACCGCACACACCATCGGCTAATCTTGGAGGAAACGCAATGTCCAAGTCATGGAGACCCCTGCTCGTGATTCTCTTCGTAGCCCTTTTCGCCCTCGCCTGCCCCGCAATTTTCGCTGATGAACCGAAGCAGGCTGACAACCAAAATCCCCCCGCCGTGAAACTTAATATCACCGAAACATCCCTCGGCAAATTTGGCGAAGGGGGTATTGCCAAAACTCTGACCGTCAGTCCCGACTCGAAGCGAGTCGCTTTTGTCGCATGGCGCGGGGAGAAATGTTTCGTGGTCGTTGACGGCGTCGAGGGCAAAGAATACGACGGTATCGTGAGGGACACGCTTGTCTTCAGTCCGGACTCGAAGCGCGTCGCTTATATCGCACGGCGTGGAGATAAATCGTTCGTAGTCGTTGACGGGGTTGAAGGCAAGGAGTTCGACGCCATCGGAGCAGGCACGCTTATCTTCAGTCCCGACTCGAAGCGCATCGCGTATTACGCAAAGCGTGGCGAGAAATGTGTTGTCATCGTTGACGGGGTCGAGGGAAAGGAGTACGACAGCCTTGGGGAAGGCGACCCCATCTTCAGTCCCGACTCGAAGCGCGTCGCGTATACGGCCTGGCGTGGCGAAAAATGCCTCGTTGTCGTTGATGAGGTCGAGGGAAGGGAGTTTGACGGCACTAGGAAAGGCGGCCCCATCTTCAGTCCCGACTCGAAGTGCGTCGCTTTCGTCGCGATAAGCGGGAAGAAACAGATCGTTGTCGTTGACGGGGCCGAGGGCAGGGAATACGACGCCGCCTTTGCTCCAATCTTCAGTCCCGACTCGAAGCGTGTCGCTTTCGTCGCGATAAGCGGGGAGAAATGGCTCGTGGTAGTTGACGGGGCCGAGGGCAGGGAATACGACGGCGCCTTTGCTCCAATCTTCAGTCCTGACTCGAAGCGCGTCGCTTATTGGGCCGGGCGCGGGGAGAAAAGGTTTGTGGTCTTTGACGTGACCGAGGGAAAGGAGTTCGACGATATCGAAGAGGGCTCGCTTGTCTTCAGCCCTGACTCGAAGCGCATCGCTTATGGGGCGCAACGCGGAGATAAACGGTTCGTGGTCGTTGACGGTGTCGAAGGAAAGGAATACGGCGGCATCTTCACTGGGCCTACGTTCAGTCCCGACTCGAAGCGCCTCGCTTATGAGGCATGGCGCGGAGATAAACAATTCTTGGTCGTTGACGGCGTCGAGAGCACGGAATATGACGGATTCGTCGAAGGAAGCCGCCTCGTATTCGATTCGCCAAGCAAACCACACACATTGATGCTGCGCGACAGCGAAATCTTCCTCGTCGAAATCGAAATCACGGAATAGGGAATAGGGATGAGGGATTGGGGATGAGTGGCGAGTGAAAATCCGTGTTCATCAGCGGCAAAATAATCCTTGCGTCCTTTGCGTCCCCGATAGATCGGGGCAGGCCTCTGCGGTTCCCCCCCAAAATCTGTGAAATGCGCCAGCGGTTTACCCGCCTATGGCGGGCGCACAGGTCTGTGGGTTCTTTTTCGTAGTTCACTTGGCGATCTTGGCGTTCCCCGATAAGATCGGGGCTTCCTTCGGTCGCTTGGCGGTTCATTTGTGGTGTTCTTGGTGCCTTGGTGGTTCACTCTGATTCTCTGCGTCCTTTGCGCCTCTGCGGTTCCCCCCAAAATCTGTGAAATCCGACCTTGAAGCCCCGATGTTTCATCGGGGTGTGAAATTTGTGGATTTTTTACAAATTTTTCAAAAAGTCCTTGACGTTCGCAAGTTGGCGGGATATGCTTCGTCATGCTCACACAATATCATGTGTACCTAGACACATGGTGCGGTGTGTGGGAGAACGAAAAACCATAAACAGGGGGATTCCCATTTTTCGTTTTTCGCTCGTCGTTTTTTCGCGCGGCGGCGGCCGTCCCGCGGAAGGCGGGACAAGTTCTGCGGGAAAATGCGAAAAATGCGACGGTCGGTTCACGGGAAAACGCGCGTAAGGGCATGTGATATATGCGGTAATGGCCGGCAAAGGATGAAACAAAAATGCGAAAAATGCGACGGAAATGCGACAAAATGCGACGGAAATGCGAAAAAATGCGACGGAAATGCGAAAAAATGCGACGGAAATGCGACGGAAATGCGACAGCGGCGCGCGCTGCAAGTGTCGGTCGGGCTACGCCCTCCCTCCACTTACAGCCCCCTGCCCAACATGCTGCCCTTTCATTACAACTGGTATAAAAAATGGGGGGTACTCAACGGAGGTCGTCTCGGGCGCGGGAAAGCGCGGGAAAATACGGGAAAAAGTCCCGCAAGATGCGGATAAATGCGGGAAGATGCGAAAGTTTTAGCGTCCAATGCGCTCCGTTTCGGGTGGGGGTCGGGCGCCTTACTTGTACATGTCGGATGTTATGAGGTACTTGCGGATTTTGCCGTAGAGGGTGCGTCGGTCGATGCCGAGCCGCTCGGCGGCCTCCGTGCGGCGGCCGTTGGTCTCCTTGAGGATGCGAAGGATATGGTGCTTTTCCACCTGGTCGATGAGGTCTTGCAGGTTTTCGATGGAGTCCTTGTAGAACTTCTCGTGGTATTCAATCTGCTGTTTGAAGTTCGGCGGGAGGCTGTCCACTCCGGCGACGTCGCCGTCTTCAAAGGTGACGATGCGCTGGACGATGTTTTCGAGTTCGCGGACGTTTCCGGGCCAGTTGTGGCTCATCAGTTGGTTCATCACTTCCGCGGAGAAGCCCCTGATGTTTTTGTTGTTTTCCTTGCAGTACTTGCGCAGGAAATGTTCCGCGAGGAGGGGGATGTCCTCCCTCCGTTCACGGAGCGGCGGCAGGTAGATGGGCACGACGTGGAGGCGGTAGAAGAGGTCCTGGCGGAAGGTGCCTTTCTCCACTTCTTTCGAGAGGTCGCGGTTGGTGGCGGAGATGAGGCGGATGTCGATTTTGATGGGCTTCGTGTCACCGATGGGCGTGATGACGCGCTCCTGCAGAACGCGCAGGAGTTTGACCTGGATGGCGGGCGGGATGTCGCCGATTTCGTCGAGGAAGAGCGTGCCCTTGTCGGCGACTTCGAACATGCCTTTCTTGTCGGTGTTGGCGCCGGTGAACGCGCCTTTGACGTAGCCGAAAAGTTCGCTCTCCAGCAGAGTCTCCGGGATTGCGCCGCAGGAGACGGGGATGAACTTTTCCGCCGCGCGCGGGCTGTTGAAGTGTATGGCGCGGGCGATGAGTTCCTTGCCGGTGCCGGAGTCGCCGTAGATTACGACGTTGCTGTTGGACTCGGCGGCCTTCTCGATGAGGCGGTAGATTTTTTGCATTGCGCCGCCGGTGCCGACGATGTTATCGTAGTGGTATTTGTCCTTTAGTTCCTTTTTGAGTTCGATGTTTTCGCGGCGGAGGTTTTTTTCCTCGAGGGCCTTGTGGACTGTTATCTGGAGTTCGGTAGGGTTGAAGGGCTTGGGGACGTAGTCATACGCGCCTTTCTTCATGGCTTCAACTGCGGTCGCGACTGAGGCGTATGCGGTGATGATAATGACCGGCATGCCGGGATGTTCTTTTTGAGCCCGTTCAAGCAGTTCGAGGCCGTCGAGGTGCGGCATCATGAGGTCGGTGAGGATGAGGTCGTAAGGCTCCGCTTTGATTTTTTCGAGGGCTTCAGCGCCGTCGGCGGCGGTGTCGGTGACGTAGCCTTCCTTTTCGAGTATCTTGGAGCAGAGATTCCGCGTGCCTTCGGAATCGTCAACGACGAGAATTCGCTCCTTGGCCATAACGGCAGTGCTCCCCGTGGTTTCGCTGGTCATAAGTTTCTCTTAAAGAATATCTGAAAGGGGGAGTTAAGTCAACCCGTCCCGACCTTTCATTTATACGAGAGATGAGGAATGTCGGGACAAGGCGAACAATGCGCGTGATGAACGGATTTACTTTGAGGGGCGAATCCTCTTCTGTTAGAATCGCCGCTCAGTAATCGACATTGCAGGAGCGTTTCTTTAGGCGTTAAGAGATCCATGAGCGAAGAGAGAGGCAGCAGGAGCATTGCCCGGAACAAAAAGGCTTTTCACAGGTTTGTTGTGCTGGAAAAGTTTGAGGCTGGGCTGTCGCTGATGGGAAGCGAGGTAAAATCGCTGCGCGCCGGGCAGGTGAACTTCGGCGATTCTCATGTGCGGGATGATGACGGGGAATTATATCTTGTGGGGTTGGACATAGCGCCGTACAAGGAAGCAGGAGCAATGGGGCACGAGCCCAAACGCCGCAGGAAGTTGCTGATGCACAGGCGCGAGATCAGGCGACTCCTTTCACAGATTATTGTCAAGGGCCTTACGCTTGTGCCGCTTTCGCTTTATTTCAAGCGGGGTTTTGCGAAGGTGGAAATCGGGCTTTGCCGCGGGAAGACCCTGGGCGACAAACGGGAGGTCATCAAAGGCCGCGACGCGAAACGGGAGATGGAGCGGGAAATACGGCGCAGGGGCAAAAGGTAAAGACACTCCGCATGGCCTTTCCGTCCGGCGCGTGGGCCGTCTGTCCGTGTCCGTCACGCCCGGCATGTCGCAGCGCCGAATTTTCAGAATTGGGCAAGATTTTGGCGCGAATTGCCGAAATTGCGATAGTCAATCCATATATGCTTCATCAATTACACGTCTATCCGTATCCGGTCACTGATGTCTTAACATATTCACATTTCATGGTACTTTTGTCACCCAACGGAAGGATTCTTATGGGAGGTGAATGAGATGGACGGGCCCGATGACAAGCGCAAGGGTATTGGGATTTTCTGGTGGCTGTTCCTTACGTCAATCGTTGTGGTGGTCCTGCCCCTCTTCCTTTTCATGCTCTACCAAATCAACGCCACCAGAGCCATTGTAACCAATGAGCGATGCAAGGCCCTGCGGAATTGGGCGAAACTGGTGGCGGAAAAGACCGACAAGTCTGCGTCGGATTACAGCAAGTCCGTGCAGCCCATTGCGGAGGCGGACGAGATCAAAGCCTGCCTGGCGAAGCAGGACAGTGCCGTGCAGGACACGCAGGTGCTCGGTCATCTCAAGGAACTCAGGCTGGCGGGAAAATACAACGCGCTGTTCCTTCTGGACGAAAAGGGCGTCTGCGCCGTCTCTACCACACCGGAGTTGACGGGGAGGGATTTTTCCTTCACTCCCTATTTTTCGGCGTGCGTCAAAGGGCGTGGCGCGTTTTACATGGCGGTCGGTGCCGCGAACAATGTGCGCGCGTACTTCTCCGCTCCCGTGTACAACAAGGGCGTTTTCACGGGGGCGGTGGTCGTGGAGGTTGACGCGGATGACGTTGCCGAGGAAGTTTCTGATCTGGACGAATGGGGTTTTTCACGGGCGTTTTTTGTTACTGACGACGGGATTGTCGTCTTGAGCACGGACAGCACCCTGATGCTGAAAAGCCTTGTGCCCCTTTCCGGTGAGACGAAAGAGAAACTCAATCAGACAAGGCAATTTGCGGGCACGGAAATAGGACACGTGGATTACAGAGCGCTTTGGGAAAAAATCAATAGCGGGAAAACAGATGATTATATCAAGGTTCGTGACCCGGCCAGCGGCGTGGACAATTTTGTGGCGACGGCGCAACTTGCTTCAAACGGCTGGCACGTGGTCGTAATGGAAGACGCCGCATCAATTCAGGCGTATGCCGATAAACAGGCGATGAACATTGAATACGCCGGTCTGATTACTTGCCTGATGGTAGTGGTGGCCTGCTTCGTTGTAAGCCGTGCGCTTGCCCTTTCAATCAGAAGTACGTCCAAATCCTTCGCCAAGATGCGGCGAGGGGATTACAGGAAAATGAGTCTTACGCCCACCGGCCCGAAAGAAATGAGGCAGATGTGCGACGAGTTCAATCTCCTTGCCGACAAGGTCTCATCGGCTCACGGACAGTGCGAACTGCAGGTACTCGAACGCACAAAGGCATTGGCCGAGAAGATGGAACAGATTGAGAAATCGGAAAAACGCCAGAGGGCGATAATAGAAAACAGCCCCGCGGGGATGATAATAGTCAACCGGAACAAGGAGATTGTGGAAATCAATACAGCCGCCCTCTCCCTCATCGGCAGGAAGCGAGGAGAAGTAATCGGTCACATCTGTCACCAGTTCATCTGCCCCGCCGAAGAGGGCAAATGCCCCATATTCGACAATAAAGAAACGGTGGATCACAGCGAAAGAGTCGCACTCAACTGGAAAGGCGAGAAAGTCCCCGTACTGAAGAGTGTTGTAAGGATTGAGATAAACGACGAGGAATGTCTCCTTGAGACCTTTGTGGACATAACGGAGCGCAAGCGCGCGGAGGCCGCCCTGAGGGAGTCGGAGGAAAGGTATAGAAGCGTTGTGGACAATGTAAGCATCGGCGTCGCGCTCATCAGTCCGAATATGGAAGTCCTGGCGCTGAACAGGCAGATGAGGGCTTGGTTCCCCGGCGCGGCCGTGTCGCAAAAACCCATCTGCTATAAGGTGTTCAACAACCCGCCGGGAGAAGACGTCTGCTCATACTGCCCGACATACAAGACTCTTCAGGACGGGCAAGTCCACGAATCCATCACAGCCACTCCGGCAAACGGCCAAATAAGAAACTACCGGGTTGTATCTTCGCCGCTTACCGACAAGGACGGGAAAATCGTGGCGGCAATTGAGATGGTCGATGACATCACGGAACGCAAACGCGCCGAAGACGAAATCAGGCTCGCGCGGGATGTTGCGGAGAAGGCAAGCAAGGAACTGGCCGAAAAGGTCGGGGAACTCGAACAGTTCAACCGCCTGACCGTGGGGCGTGAGATGATGATGATCGAATTGAAGCGGCAAATAAACAAACTGTGCGAGAAGTACGGAGAAAAACAACCGTACGATCTGTCAGTGATTAGAACGGAACAAGGTGAAACCGAGATTGCACATGGCAATACGTCGGGGATGGCCGGGTCGAAACAAAAGTGACGGAGCAGCGGAATGTCATTACGCGGGAAAACACTCATCATAGTGGGCATAACGATCGTCAGCCTGATCGCCATACCATATTTTATGCTGCAAAACATCCTTCAGCGAAGCATAGAGGGAATTGAGAAGACGGCCATGAGGCAGGATGTGGAGGGAATCCTGGGCACCTTGGACCGCGACTTGGCCGCGCTGGATATGTTTAACCGTGATTGGGCCGCGTGGGATGACACCTGTGCTTTTATAGAGGACCGGAACGAAGCGTATGTCAAAAGCAATCTCGGTCCGGATGTGTTTGCGGACGCGAAAGTCAATGTCATTCTTTATTACGACGTGCAAGGCCTTCTCGTATTTAAAAGAGCGGTTGATTGGCGGAGAAGAAACGAAGTCGGTTTCCCTGAGAGGTTGGAAAAGTATCTTGGGGAAAACAGCGCGGTTATCAAACATGCCGGTGTCGATGACTGCCAAAAGGGACTAGTGCTCCTTCCCGAGGGGCCTTTGTTTCTTGTCTCGCGGCCAATCGTGACGAGTAGTGGCAAAGGCCCCATCCGTGGAACTCTCGTGATGGGGCGTTATCTGGACGAAGAGAGCATCCGGGAGGCGACAAAGAGGACAGGTTATGTCATCAGCATGTTCAGGTTGCACGACCAGCAAATGCCGGAAGACTTCCGGGCGGCGGAATCCTTCTTAACCGGCGGGAGAGATATATATGTTCATCCCCTGAACGATCAATATGTTGCCGGGTATGTCCTGATGAGAGACATTCAGGGCGCTCCCATCCTCATATTGCGGGTTGACGCGCCGAGAGAGATTCACAAACAGGGCCAGGCCAGCATCTACGATTTTATTCTGTACTTTCTGCCGACCAGCATTTTGTTTGGGCTGGCCACTCTGTTCCTGCTTGAAAAACTGGTAACCTCCAGGCTGATGAGCCTCACGCGCAGCGTAAGCGTAATAGGCGCCAGCGGCGATCTCTCAGTGCGTGTCCGCGCCGGTGGCAAGGACGAACTCTCCATCCTGGCGCGTGAAGTCAACAAAATGCTGGGATCACTGGAGAGATCCTCGGCCGCATTGCGCGCGCAGAAGGAGTTTTCGGAAAGCATTCTCAACAGCGCCATCAACATAGTTCTCACATGCGACCGTGACGGCACGATAACGTTTATAAACAAGTACGCCCTTGAATTGATGGGATACGAAAAACACGAAGTAATCGGAAAGAACTGGTTTGCCACCTTCCTGCCCGAGCGCATAAGACAGCAAAAACTACAAGCCCTGCGCGCTTTCTTCGGTAGCGATCTCCGCTTTCGGCTTATCGAAAACCCCGTGCTCTGCAGGAACGGCGAAGAAAGGCTCATCCTTTGGAACAGCACGTGCCTCAGGGACGAGAAGGGCAACGCCGTCGGCTTAGTGTCTATCGGAAACGACATAACCGAACGCAAGGCCGCCGAAGAGGCGTTGGCGCGTGAGACCGCAAAACTCTCAGCCATAATATCCAGCATGGAGGAAGGAGTTGTCTTCGTCGACAGGAACGATACTATTGTTGAAGTCAATCCCTTCTTCTCAAGGCTCTTTGGGGAACCACGCGAAGCGTTGCTGGGCAAGACTATATGGGAACTGAACGGCGGCGTGATTGTGTCGGAGTTGAGCAGCTATGTCAACTTGTTCAAAAGCAGCAGAGGCCACGCACCCATCACGCTCGAGCGGCAATTCGGCTCTTTCCAGGTGGTCTTCCGTATCCAGCCGATATACAACGAAAGCGGTTATGACAGCGTGTTGATTAACGTCATAGACGTTACTGCGCTTGTCGCAAGCCGCCGGGAAGCGCAGTCCGCGTACCTTGAACTGGAAAAGAAAGTTCAGGAACTGCAGCAGTCCCGTCTGGTGATGCTGAACATGATGCAGGACATGGGCGAGGCCAACCGCGTGCTCAAGGAAACTCAAGACCAACTGATCCAGCAGGAAAAAATGTCCTCTATCGGCACGCTTGCGGCAGGCGTTGCGCACGAGTTCAACAACATTCTCGCCGGCATGATGGGCTTCGCAAGCCTGGCGCAGGCGGATCCGGCAAGATCCGCAAGGCTTGCCGAGATCATACTGCGTGAAGGCGACCACGCCGCAAAAGTCATACGCAGCCTGCTCTCTTTTTCGAAGCACGGAGAGCAGTCCCTCGCCCCCGTGGATTTGAAACTCGTTGTGGAGGATGTTCTGTCGCTTACGCACAGGGAATTTGACAAGAACGACATCGCCGTGGAAACCGAATACGCTCCCGTGCCGCTTCTGATGGTGGATGTCAGCCAGATTGAGCAGGTATTACTCAACATGTTCATCAACGCCTGCCATGCCCTGGAAGGAGGCGGGAAACTCAAAGTCTCGCTAAAGACGGTTGACAAGGAAATCCTGATAGCAATCGAAGACACGGGCTGCGGCGTACCGCCTGAGCATTTGCCGAAGATATTCGATCCGTTCTTCAGCACAAAGGGCGTTTGGGGCAAGGACAAACAGGCAGGCGTAGGGCTGGGATTGAGCGTCTCCCGGAATATAATCGCCGCGCACCACGGCAGGATAGAAGTGCAAAGCACGGTTGGCAAGGGCACGACATTTACTATCCATCTTCCTGTGCCTGAGAAAACAGTGGAAGAGAAACTGCGAGCGGTAACCGGCGTGCTGAAGCGCGACGCCGGGAAATCGTATCGGGTTCTCGTCGCGGACGACGATGAGGTGCTCAGGGAACTCCTCATGGAAATTCTCAGGAAAATGGGCCATGAGGCCACCATTGTGTCAAGCGGCGAGGAGGTTTTGGAAGAACTGCGGAAATCCTCTTACGACTACCTGTTCCTCGACATGATGATGCCCGGGAAATACGACGGCAAGTACGTGCTGCAAAAAATCAAAGAACTGAAGTTGGACACCAAAATCTTCATTTGCACCGGCAGGGTTCAGGACGAAAACCTCGCGGAACTCCTCAAAAAGGCCGACGGCTACGTGCGCAAGCCGTTTACCATGAACGAAATCGGCGCAGCCATCAACGGGGAATTTATCCCCGATGAAGCACCGACCGGCCATGCCGAATAGCGTGCCGGGGGTCAAACCCCAATCTACGAGCTTGTCCGCTTCGCGTCCTTCGCTCCGTAATTAGGGTTCGACCCCCGAACTCGATTGCGACAAAGACGGCCTGACTGCGCAAGGAATCAGGCCGTTTTATTTGCCTGACCGCCTGGCTCAATCCATCTTGTTCGCCCTGTTCCTGGCCACAAGGTTCGCTGTATCAAGCAGCGACCTGAACGACTCCCCGCAGTCGCCCCACCAGCCGTCCAGCATCTCGTACGTCATCGTCCCCTCGGCGATGTAGAAATTGTTCACGTCCGTGATTTCCAGTTCGCCCCTCTTGGACGGTTTCAGCGTGCGAACGACATCGTACACGCGCGCGTCGTACATGTATATCCCGATGACCGCGAGGTTGGACTTGGGATTCTTGGGCTTCTCCTCGATGTTCACGATCCGCCGCCCGCTCAGTTCCGCGATGCCGTAAGACTGCGGATTGTTCACCGCTGTCAGGTAAATCTTCGCGCCGCGTTCCTGTTTTTCAAAATCCCTTACGCCTTTGCATATGTTCTTCTCGATGACGTTGTCGCCGAGTATCAGCACAATCCTGTCGCCGTCCGCAAAGTGCTCGGTGAGCGCCAGCGCCGCCGCTATCCCGCCTGCGCCCTCCTGGTAAGTGTAGTTCAGGTGCTTCAGGCCGAACTCCCTGCCGTTGCCGAGCAACTTCAGGAAATCTCCAGCGCTCTCGCCGCCCGTTACTATCATGATGTCCGTTATCCCGGCGTTCACGAGTGCCTGGATGGGATAGTAAATCATCGGCTTGTCATACACCGGCAGGAGGTGCTTGTTTGTAATCTTCGTCAACGGCAGCATGCGCGTGCCCATGCCCCCGGCGAGAATTATGCCTTTCATGCTTAACCGTCCTTCCTGGTCCAGTCGTATGGAATGTCGTTCTGGCGAGGATCGATCCTGAATTCATCCGGGTTCTTGTAATCGTACGGCTCGGTGGGGCAATTCGCAACTATCGCCTCGTGTTCGCTTATCCCCTTGAACCCGTGATAAACGTACGGCGGGAACTGCACGACCGTCGGGTTGTGCTCGCCGATGAAGAACTCGTTTATCTCGCCATGGGTCGGCGAGTCTTTCCGCGCGTCGTAGAGCACAAGTTTCACCATCCCGCTGACGCAGCACATCGTGTCGTACTGCACCTTGTGATAGTGCCACGCCTTTGTCACCCCCGGATACACGGTGGTTATATAGACCTGGCCGAACTTCCTGAACATCTCGTCGTCCGCCCTCAGGATTTCCATAAGCCGCCCGCGTTCATCCGGGATCACGCGCAACTTCTTGATCTTCACTCCGTTGATCATTGTCTTGCTCCATTTGGATTTTGGACAATGGACAATGGATTATGGATGCCGCCACCTTCCATAGTCCTTTGTCTATTATCCATTGTCCAAATCATATATTTTTTGCCCCTCGCAGTCGAGAGAAAACCGTGAACACCCCTCAACATGGAGCGCAGCCGCCCTCGGCTGTGTGTCACGACTTTGACTTCTTCTAGCCCTCGATGTCGGCTGGAAAATATGGACATACATCCTTCGGGATGTCCATCTACTCGCCCCAGAACCATGGCCACCGCTCACGGCTGTCCACCAAACCCTTGCGAACCGGGTTGTCCCAGATGCATTCTGCTTTGGTCAGAAGACTCTCCGAAGATCGCAAAATACGATCAAACGATTCAGTTTGCCAAACGCTGCCTGCGCGCGCAAGAGCCTTATTGATCGAATGGGCGGAGGCCCCCTTGATGCCGCTCATGATCTCTGCCATGCCAAATGGATTTCCTTGAGCATCACAATATGCACTTAGAATCATGTGAACGTGATCGGGCATTACTAACACGCAATGGAGCCAGTATCTCCTTCCGTGGTCGTGCAGGCAGTGTTTTATGACGATGTTCCGCACTCTCTCCGGCAGCACCCATCGGTCTCTCGTACAAAACGTGATATATGATGGCTTCTCGGCATTTTGGATATGAGGCAGATTCCGCCGGTAATAAACCAACGAAGGTTTTGCCTGTATCCGGCCTTCAGCATGGGGCACAACCGCCCCCGGTTGTGGTTCACCATTAGTATGGGGCACAACCGCCCCCGGTTGTGGTTCCGCCTCTGGTTCGTTTGATTTCACAGATTCTGAAGGCGCGGCCACAAGTGGCTGTTCTGCACCCGCTGATTGAATCGCAGCCGAGGGCGGCTGCGCTCCATTCCTGGTTATTCGATATTTTTTGTTTTCCATTTTACAATTCTCTCGATTGTCTCCGCTAACTCGTACCGCGGCTCAAACTCAATCACGCTCCTCAGCCGCGAAATGTCCGGCACCCTCACCTTCAAATCCTCGAAGCCGCGCTCGTAGGCCTTCTCATACGGCATGTGTAATATCCTAACGCGCGGGTTTACATTTTGTTTCACGAGCCTCGCCAGCGCGTTGATGCTCACCGGCTCGTCATTGCCGATGTTGAACACGCGCCCGACTGCCCGCCGCTCCCGAATGAGCCTCACCAGCGCCTCCACGAGGTCCGCTACGTCAAGGAAGCACCGCACCTGCCGCCCCGTCCCGTAAACCGTGAGCGCCCTGCCGCGCAGCGCGCTCTCCATGAACCGCGGCAACACCATTCCGTAGTCGCCCACCTGCCTCGGCCCGGCAATGTTGAACAGCCGCCCGATAATCACCGGCAGCCCCCGCTCGCGGTGGTACGAAAGCGCAAGGAACTCGTCAATCGCCTTGGAACACGCGTAGGACCAGCGGCTCTTCGTGGTCGGGCCGAGCACCATGTCGTCGTCCTCGCGGAACGGCACCCTGTCGCTCTTGCCGTACACTTCCGAGGATGACGCCAGGAAGACGAGTTTCCGTTTCTTCGCCGCGTGCTTCAGCACCAACTCCGTCCCGTGGATGTTGGTCTCTATCGTTTGCACGGGCCGCTCGATGATGCGCCTCACGCCCACCGCCGCGGCAAGGTGAAACACCACGCCCACCTCGTCAATCAGTTCCGCGAGCAGCGGCTCATTGTTGATGGTGTCGATATGATAGTGAAACCGCCTCTCCTTCTTGAGCGAGCGGATGTTCCCCATCCTGCCGGTTGAAAGGTCGTCGATGATGAAGACCTCGTGCCCGTCGGCGACAAGCCGCTCGGCAAGGTGCGAACCTATAAACCCCGCGCCGCCCGTGATAAGAAATCTCTTCATGCCATGCCTTATATAAAGTGGGCCCTGAACTAGAAGGGGAACTTTAACAAAGAGCCAGTGCCGGCGCAAGCCCCGCGCCCGAGACGACCTCCGTTGAGTACCCCCCATTTTTTATACCTGTTGGAATGAAAGGGCAGCATGTTGGGCAGGAGGCTGTAAGTGGAGGGAGGGCGTAGCCCGACCGACACTTGCAGCGCGCGCCGCTGTCGCATTTCCGTCGCATTTTTTCGCATTTCCGTCGCATTTTGTCGCATTTCCGTCGCATTTCGTCGCATTTCCGTCGCATTTTGTCGCATTTTTCGCATTTTTGTTTCATCCCTTGCCGGCCATTACCGCATATATCACATGCCCTTACGCGCGTTTTCCCGTGAACCGACTGTCGCATTTTTCGCATTTTCCCGCAGAACTTGTCCCGCCTTCCGCAGGACTTGTCCCGCCTTCCGCGGGACTTGTCCCGCCTTCCGCGGGATGCCCGCCGCCGCGCGAAAAAAACGAAGAGCGAAAAACGAAAAATGGGAATCCCCCTGTTTTTGGTTTTTCGTTCTCCCACACACCGCACCATGTGTCCAGGTACACATGATATTGTGTGCGCATGACGAAGCATATCCCGCGAAATTGCGAACGTCAAGGACTTTTTGAAAAATTCCGTAAAATGTTTGAAAAGCCTTGCCCGGCGCGGATCCCGCGGGAAATTAGAACAAAAGGGGCCGGACCCCCTTTGTTCAAAATATTTGCCAAATAGTCCGGCGACCCGCGCCCCGCAAGGGAATAAAATGTACCTGGTCCATTTATTTGAGGATACCTTTTCTGCCCTTGCGGGTGTATTTTGACTTGTCGCGCATTTTTCGTGAGGGAGGCGGCATGCGGCGGCGAAGCCGCAGGATTGCGGGTTTTCTTTTCTTTGCGGACATGCAACCATGGTACATGATTTGGCGGGGGATTCAAGCGGAAGGAGGAGTTCGGTTCATGCCGTCGCCCGCATCCGATTCCCGCCGTCATTTTGCGCTTGTTCTTGCGTTTTGCCCGGCGACTGCTAGAATCTACGCGGGTTTTTCGCATCCCGTGAACGAGGTCCGATGAAAATCATTCTTGCCAAGACCGCCGGCTTTTGCATGGGCGTGAAGCGCGCCATGGACATCGCGCTGAAATCCAGCGAGAAAAAAGGCGCGCGCATCTACACCCTCGGCCCCCTCATCCACAACCAGCAGGCCGTGGACATGCTGCGCGAGAAGAACATCGAGCCTCTTGAAGAGGGCAAGCCCGCCGAGCCGACATACCTCGTCATCCGCGCCCACGGCGTTTCTCCGAAGACCGCCGAGGAACTCGTGGCCCGCGGGTTTGAAATCGTTGACGCCACGTGCCCGCACGTCAAGCGCTCGCAAGAGCGCATCAGGGATTACAGCGAGAAGGGCTATCAGGTTGTCATCGTCGGCGACAGGGACCATGCCGAGGTGTCCGGGCTTAAGGGCTTCTGCGCCGGCCCCTGCGAGGTGGTCTCGTCGCCGGAAGAGGCGGAGAAACTGCAACTCGGCGAGCGCGTGGCCGTCATCGCGCAGACGACGTTCGTTGAGGGCGCCTACCAGAAAATTATCGACGTCATCAGGAAGCGCGCGAAAGATGTGGCCTCGTTCCAGAGCATCTGCCGCGCCACGCAGGAGCGGCAGGACGAGGTGCTGCAACTGGCGCGATCGTGCGACGCGGTGATCGTTGTCGGCGGAAAACACAGCGCCAACACCAGCCGCCTCGCGCAACTCGCGCGCGAGAAGGGCGTGTCGGCTTTTCATGTCGAGACCGCCGACGAACTGAACATCGACGAAATCCGCCGCTTTCAGACAATAGGCGTTACCGCCGGCGCGTCAACGCCGTCGTGGATAACGCAGGCGGTCATCGAGCGGCTTGAAAGCGTCAGCCGCGAGGTCGGGCGGCATCTGCTGCGGCGGGCGCTCGACGCCGTCGTCGCCAGCAACCTTTATTCCAGCATTGCCGCGATTGCGCTGGCGTTCGCGTGCTGTTTCATTCAGGGCATCACCTTCAACTTCCGCTTCCTTGTCATCGCGTTCTGCTATATCTACGCGACTTCGATACTCAACCGCATTTTCGAGGAGAGCGAGGACAAACTGCATATCCCGTCCCGCGTGCGTTTCTACCGGCGGCACGCGGCGAAACTCGTCGCCATAAGCATTGTGCTCATCGTTGTGTCGCTCGCGATAAGCGTCACGCTGAAGTGGGAACTCGCGCTGTTCCTGCTGATTGCGTACGGGCTGGGCGTGATGTACAGCGTGCGCATCGTCCCGCTGAACGTGGGGCGGATGCGCATCCGCCGCCTCAAGGACATTCCCGGCAGCAAGGACATCTTCAGCGCGCTCGGCTGGACGGCGATAGTCGTCTTCGTGCCGTTCCTTTACGCCCGGGACTTCGGGGAAGGCTACGATGCCACCGCGCTGCTCACGGGGCTGGCGGCGTTCATCGTTGTCATGATAAAATCCATCCTCGTTGACCTTGCCGACATTTACAGCGACCGCCGGATGGGGCGCGAGACGCTGCCGGTATTTTTAGGGGAGGGCAAGGCAAACGCGCTTCTGCTGGCGCTGGCGGCGATGCTTGCGGCGCTCTTTCTTTTCGCGCCGGGCAAAAAACTTTTCGTGGGCGCAGGCCACGCAAACGCCGCTTACGCGCTGCTCCTAAGCCCGGCGTATATTCTCCTGACAATAGTGCTGATTCGCGGCAAGATACTTAAGAGCGAGACCATGAGCATTCTCGCCGCTGACGGGAATTTGCTGCTGATGGGGCTGACCTGCGCGGTTTTCGGCGCGCTGGCGCGGGTTTAGACGATGGACAGTGGACATTGGATATAATTGAAACAAAAGGGGTCTGACCACTTTTGTTTCAATGAATGGGGGCGAAAAAATGCCTTCCGATGAGGGGACGCATTATATTGCGGGGATTGATGAAGCGGGTTACAGCCCTCTGCTCGGCCCGCTCATGATTACATCGGTACTCTTCAAGACGCCGCAGCCGGAGGAGCCGCTGTGGGATTCCCTGCGCGAATCGGTTTCCCGCAGGGCGTGCCGCTCCGGCAGGGTGCAGATAAACGACAGCAAAAAGGTCTTCACGCCCGCCGCGGGCCTGGGCAGGCTTGAGCGCGGCGTGCTGGCGGCGCTTGCGGCAAGCGGGATTGCAAGGCCTGAGCGCTTTGACGAGTTGCTCAAGACGATTTGCCATCACTTCGGCGATCCGGTTGCCGCGCAGCCGTGGTATGAGAATCTCTCGATGCCGCTGCCGCTCGTGGCCGAGGCGGAGGACATTTCAAAGGCGGCGGCGGACCTCGCTGCGACGATGTCGAAAAAGGGGGTCGCGCTTTTGGATATCTGCTCAAATCCAGTGCACCCGCCGAGGCTCAACCGTCTTATCCAGCAGCGCGGAAACAAGGCGACCGTCCTGTTCGAGGAGACGGTCGTGCTTATCAGGCGGCTCTTGCATCTGTACGGCAGGAAAGGTATAAGAATCGTCGCGGACAAGCAGGGGATGCGGCAGTATTACGAGCCGCTGCTTTGCCAGGCGTTTCCGATGTCGCGCGTGGACATCGTGAGCGAGAGCGAAAGCCTGAGCGAGTACCGAATCGACGCAGGCGAAGGCCGGATGGAGTTGTGCTTCGCGGAGAAGGCCGACGTTCATCACCTGCCCGTCGCGCTGGCGTCGATGGTGAGCAAGTACGTCCGCGAGGTCTTCATGTCGGCGTTCAACGGATACTGGCAGGAACGCGTGCCGGGGCTTAAGCCCACGTCGGGCTATCCGAAGGACGCGCGGCGGTTCCTTGCGGAGGTCAGGGCGGCGTGGGAGAGCGCCGGGATAAATCGCGGTGAAGTTATCCGAAGCAGATAATCGCGGTATCATGGGCTTTTCCAGCGATATGTAATGATTTGAAAGGAAACACACGGGGGGAAACATGCTGAGGTCGGACAAAATCAAAAAAGAACGCGCGCTCGGTCTGAGGAAACTTTACGGCGGGATGCTCGGCACCGAGAGCAAGGTGCCGGTGCGCGACAGGATCGTGTTGAGCATGGTTTACACGCCTGGAGTCGCCGAGCCGTGCAAGTTAATCAAGGACAATCCCGACGAGGCGTACGTATATACCTCAAAGGGCGAGAGCGTGGCGCTTGTCTCGAACGGGAGCGACATCATTGATCTTGGCAAGATCGGCGCGCCGGCGGCCCTGCCGCTGCTTGAGGGCGAGGCGGCGATCCTGAGCGAACTCGGCGGGCTGTGCGCCTATCCGATATGCCTGAACACCGAGAAGGTGAAGGAATTCCGCTTTGTCCTCGAGAACATCGCCGCGTCGTTCGGCGCGATCGCGGTGTTTGGCGCGGGAAAGGAATTTTACGAGGAAGTCGTCGACAGGCTGGAACTGGACGTTCCGATTGTGCGCTACGAGGATATTCTGGACGAGGTGTTCAAGCGGCGCGGGGGGATAACCGCGCGACAGAAATTCTGCGATTCCTACATGGTCATGCCGGGTTTCCTCAACGCGCTCATCACCGCCGACGCATCCGAGGTGTCGCACGTCGTAACTTACGCCGCGACGCGCGAAATCGACGACGCGATGAAATCCATCGGCGGGTTTTCGACCGCGGCGGTTGACTTCAGCCTAGCGGAGCGCGTGGCGCGCGCGTGCGCGGGCGCTTTCAACGCCAGCGGCACGGGCCGCAAGAAGGTTGACGTGAACGCGCTGGCCGCAAGGATACACAGGTTCGTTTACGAGGGCGTGAACGCGAACGTGGAGTTTCCTTCCACGCCTTACGACGACGCGCACCTGATGCAGGCGGCGCTTGAACTCTACCGCCGTCACCGCGGCTCCAACCGCACGAGGGCGCGCCTGCGCGTCGTGGACAGGGACTCAATCGACGTCGTCGGCGGCTACGGGGCGATCTGCGCCGCGCAGGAAATCGCCGCCGATCCCGCGAAGGCTTACGAGTACACCGCGAAGCGCAATACCATTGCAGTCATCTCCGACGGCAGCGCGGTGCTCGGCCTTGGCGATATCGGCGGACTGGCGGGACTCCCGGTGATGGAGGGCAAGTGCGTCCTCTTCAAAACGCTGGCTGGCGTCAACGGCCACCCGCTGGTCCTCGGCACGCAGGACGCGGACGAAATCGGGAAAATCGTCAAACTGATTTCGCCCACCTACGGCGGGGTGAACCTTGAGGACGTGAAAGCGCCGAAGTGCTTCGACCTTGAGCGGAAACTGAAGGAGATGGTGGACATCCCGATATTCCACGACGACCAGCACGGCACGGCCGCCGTGGTGCTTGCGGGGCTTATCAACGCGCTGAAACTCACCGGCCGCAAAGCCGCCGGGACCACCGTGGCCATGAACGGCGCGGGGGCGGCGGGCATTACGGTGGCGCGGATGCTGCTCAGGTACGGCTTCAAGGACATTGTGCTTTGCGACAAGAACGGCGCCATTTACGAGGGCCGCACGGAAAACATGAACCCCGAAAAGGAGGAAATTGCGAAAGTCACCAACGGGGACGGCATCAGGGGCGGTCTCGCCGAAGCGATGAAAGGGCGGGACGTTTTTGTCGGCGTGTCGGCGGCGGGTTGTGTGACGAGGGAGATGGTCGCGGGCATGTCGCCGAAGCCGATTGTCTTTGCGCTGGCGAACCCTGTGCCTGAGATCATGCCGGAGGAAGCGAAGGCCGCCGGCGCGGCGATTGTGGCGACGGGGCGGAGCGATTTTCCCAACCAGGTGAACAATGCGCTCATCTTTCCGGGGATTCTGCGCGGGGCGTTGGGCGTGGGCGCGAAGGACATAAACGAGGAGATGAAACTCGCGGCGGCAGAGGCGCTGGCCGCTTGCGTTCCGGAGACGGAACTCAGCGAATGCCACATTCTGCCCGGCGCGCTGGATTTGCGGGTCGCGCCGAGCGTGGCCGCGGCGGCGGCGCGGGCGGCTGTCGGCGGCGGTGCCGCGCCGGCGGGCGTTGACCCGGCGGAAATCTACGATTTCACGGCGGCGTTTACGTACGAGAAGTTGGACCGCCGCAAAGGGGTTCCCCTTGAGCAGGTTCCTGAGGCGGGGACTGAGGCCGTTGAAGAGAAGGAATAAAATGCGGCCGTTATGCTGACAATAACGACGCGCTTTGCGGAGCGCGCCGGTTTTGTTGGATGCGCCACTGAAAGTTTTGCGGTTTATCTGTTCAGTTGCGGGCTTGAGGCGTTGGGCGCGGTGCCGTCGTTTGTGTAGTGGATGGCGCCGGACTGGTCAATGTAGAAGGCGCGATTGCCCGTGCTGCCGACGACGTTGGGAATAGCGACGGCGGCCCAGGTATCACTGTCGGGCGTGCCGACGATTGAGACGGTGTATCCGCTGGCGGTTCCGGAACCGAGGGCGGGGTCGATATATGGCGGGTTTGCGTCGCGCAGTTCCTGAAGCGTACCGAAGCGGCCCAACCCTGCGATGTTTCGAAAAGCATCCTCCGCGCTGACGATGGTCCGGAGCGATTGGATGGCGCCTGCTTCGTTGGCGGACATTCTTGAGCGCACAAGGTTTGGTATGGCCATCGCCGCGATAATGGCGATGACCGCCACCACAACCATAAGTTCTATAAGAGTGAAGCCTTTTTTGCTTGTGACCATGCTCTCTTCCTCACGGGGTAAACGGTTTCGGCCCAGGGCTGAGAGTTGTTTTGCAACTGGAGTGCCGGGAAAAGCAGAAAAACACATTGCCGTAAGATATTGTTGGTCAAAATGTTACAACGCGCGCAGCGGCGGGGCGATTTCGAGTGGCGCGCTTTTTTGACGTAACTTGGCAGTTTTAGAGACGAATTTTGTCACTATATATTCTTTAGAAATTTGTCGATACATAGGGCGCGTCGTGAGATTTGTTCAAAACTTTCGCGCCGATGTAACCGCGATTTGCCGCTGACCGTTCGATGGAGTCCGTCTAACATGCCCGAGCAGGACGAGAAAAGGCAGTTTCGCCGCGTGAACGCGCCGGTCTATTTTTCGTACGCCCCGCTTCTGTCGCGTCCGGCCACGCCGCTGGATATCAGCCCGGGAGGATTGCGGATGTACTCCGATGAAAAAATCAGAGTGGGCAAGCGGCTTGACCTTACGATCACTCTCTCCGACGGGCGCATCATAGAATGCCAGGGGCAGGTCGTTTGGGTAAAGCCACTGCCCGCCGGTTCACCGGCACGGTATGATATAGGGCTGGGGTTTCTCAAACTCACGAAGGAGAATGAGCAGATCCTCGCCGAATACCTGGCGGAATATTGAAGGCGCATCCTCGCATAAATCCTTACTTCACCGAATTTCCTTGACACAGCGTCAGGCTTTCGTACAATCCCATCCCAATGGAAAGCAGAAACGATAAATCACGTATGCGCTCAAGAACCCGTATTGTCAAACACGCGGGACATGAGCAAACCCGCGGAGCGACTCTTACTCCCGATGAAAAGGACCTTGTCCTTCTCAGGGACGAGCTGTACGGCGGTTCGTGGGACGACATGCTGGCGGACCTCCGGAACCGCATGGCCGGCAAACCGTATATTTTCAAACTTGTCAACCGCATTCAGCAGGACATCGACACCATCGAGCGTTTGCGTGCCATGGAGAAGGAAAAGGGAGTTAACCTGAGAGATCTGCCGTAAGGAGCGGCCGTCAAGGCGCTTCTCGTCCATGCCGGTTTCTTTTCCTTCCTGCGATGCAGAGCGGGCGGCTCTGTGCGGGATGAGCGGAACGGCAAGCGCCGACCCGGGGTATTTTGCTTGCGGCGAGGCGGTTTTTCACGGCCGTCCCGCCCGGCAGGACACGACATTTGAAGAAGGGCTGGGACAAGCGATGCTTACGAAATGCAAAATTGCTTTCGTCTGTCTGGCAATAATGATGATCGCGCTTGGCTGCGAGTCCACCAAGACAAAATTGGAAGCCCGCAAGCAGGCCATCCTTGAAAGAAAGGCCGGCATCGAGGCCGAACTCAATGCGCTCAACGATGTCTTCGCGCTCCAGTGGAAGGACGTCAATATCCAGGACGACAAGTTCCTGCGCACAATGCTCTCGCTGGAAGCCGACGACACCACACTGTACGCCACGACCGGCAACGGACTGCTGTTCCTGATAGATTTCTCGCGCGGGCGCATGAGGGCGACCTATGACGCAGGCTCCTCCGCGCCGATTACTCCGCCCGTCGTGAGAGGCTCCTACATTGACAAAAACTACCTCTACCTCGTCCATGACAATAGCATCCACGCCGTCGCCGACCCGGGTGGCGAGGGGTACCTCAGGGCGGCGTGGGTGAAGAAGCATGACGGCATTATTGTAACGCCGTTGTGCGACACCGAACGCATGCTGTTTTTCGGCGATCGCGATCAGCGCGTGTACGCGCTCATCAAGGGCTTGACAGCCGACGCGTGTGAGATCCGCATGATCGATCACCTTGAGGACCGCATCGAGATCGCGCCGGTTACGGAAAAACGCATCGACAGGCCTTACTTCCTTGACGCCTCCGGTGATCTGTACCGCTTCACCGGCCTATACGGTATCATGATCAAACCGCTTCTGCCGCCTCTCGGTCCCATCGATATCCCGGCGCTCGTGGATGAGCAGAGCGAGACCCTGCTCATTGCGTCATCCGACTACAAACTGCACGCCGTTGACGCCCGCGACGGCCGGAGAGTCAAGTGGACGCGGGAACTGGGCGCGAAGCCCGTCGGTACGATGTATATTTACAACCGCGCGGTTTATGTGATAAACGAGAACGCGCAATTGCTGGCGTTCCAACTGGACGACACCCAGACCGCCACGTCCGGCAAGCCGCTTTGGGACGGCAACAAGGTCCTCGACGTCAAGAAAATCGTCTCGCAGGGGCAGGGCAATTCCCTTTACGTGTTGCGCGCCGGCAACCGCGTAGCGAAGTTGGACACGACGAACGGCAATATCCTTTGGGAGCGGCAACTGCCCGAAGTTGAATTCATCGTCGTCAACCGCTACGGCCCGGCGATATACCTCGGCGTAAAAGAAGGCTACATCTGGTCCCTCCTGCCGCGATAGACACTCACCACGGAAAACCAGCCATAGGCTGGCAAGCGCAGGGGACGCGGAGAAAATAAAATTGATCTGAAAAAACGGGGCGCACGAGTGTGCGTCCCGTTCTTTTGTATGGCGATTATACTTTGTGTCTTTGTGTCCCCGATAAGATCGGGGCTTCCTTCGGTCGCTTTGTGGTGAAATCTCAGCCTTTGGTCGCGATGTTCACGCCCTTGAGCCAGACGTAGGGCAGGACGAAGTTGCCCAGCGCAATCCGCTCCTTGCTTAGCCCCACGAGGCCGGTCTTGAGCGCCTCGAAGGTGTTGACGGAAATCATCGCGTCCTTGATGCGCCCCACGCGTTTGCCGCCTTCCACCTTGTAGCCGAGCATGATGTTCCCGCTGACCACGCCGCCGAAATGGTTGCCCATCATCGTGCCCATCAGGCGGTCTATGAGGACGCCGTCGCCCATCTTTTTCATTATCTCGTCAATCGAGATGTCGCCGCCGTCCATCGTGAGGTTCGTGATGGAAGGCGCGGGCGGAGACATGTGCCTTGAGCGGATTCCGTTGCCCGTGGGCTTCAGGTTCAGCGCCACGGCGGAGTCGAGGTCGGTGATGAAATGCTCCAGCACGCCCTCCTCTATGATTCCAGTCTTCTGCGTCGGCACGCCTTCGCCGTCGAAGTAGGCCGAGCCGACGCCGTTCTTGAGAAGGCCGTTGTCGTATATCGAGATGCGCGGGTCAAACATGGCCTCGCCCTGTCTGCCTTTCCACGGGGAAATGCCCTTCGCGACGGCGCGGCCGTTGCAGCAGGCGATGACGGGCAGCAGCAGGTCGCTCACCGCGTGCGGGGTGAAGATGACCGGGTATTCGCCCGCCGCAAGCGGTACGTTCTTTCGCCCGATGCCGAAATCCTCGATGACCTTTTTCGTGAGGGCGGCGAGGTCGAAGTCGAAATCGATGCCGCCGCGCGATTCGAAGCACGTCAGCATGTTCTTGCCCTCGATAAGCCGTCCGCCGAAGCCCACCCCGGCGCTGGTCTTTGAGTATTCGCACTCCAGCCCCTTGGAATTCATCACGGCGATCTCCGTGGCATTGACCCCGAAGCCGCAGAACACGTGGATTTGCGGCTCGTAGCCATGCAACTGCCGCACGATTTCCAGGCCGTTCTCCACCATTGCCTCCGTGGACAGGCCCGCTGTGCGTTTGCTGTAGAGCGAGAGGCTTTTTGCTTCGTCGCTGAATTTTTTCGACGGCAGGTCGAAGCGGCAGTGCGCGCCGAATTCGGACACTTCCTCCGCGCGCTTCACAAGCCCTTCAACGTCGTCCTCCCGCGTGGTCGAGGCGAAGCCGATTTTTTCGTCCTTCACGATGCGCAGCGCCAAGCAGAACACCTCTTCGCAGTCCACCTTCTTCAGGCGGCCGTTTTCGAAACTCACCTGGCGGTTGGTCCCGCTGATGCGGAACACCTCTGCGTCCGTGCCGGCCTTGAGAGCATTCTGGAGAATTTTTTCCATCACTTGCGCCCTCCAACGATCACCTTGCTTATCCTGATGTGCGGGCTGCCGTGGCTGACGGGCAGCGGCGTCTGTCCGCCTTTGCCGCAGCCGCCGCCGGAGTCTTCCATGGCGAAATCGTTTCCTATCATGTCGATGTTTTTCAGCGTGTGGAAGACGTTTCCGCTCAGCGTTACGTCCTTCACGAGTTCCGTGATTTTCCCGTCGCGGATCATGTGCGCCTCGCCGGCGCTGAAGGTGAACATCTCGTGGCTGGTCTGGCCGCCGTAACTGTCCTTCGCGTAGACGCCGAGTTTTATGCCCTTGAGCATGTCCTCGAAAGTCGCTTTGCCGCCCTGGATGCAGGTGTTGCGCATGCGGCATATCGGCGCGTGGCGATAACTCATCGCGCGGGCGTTGCCGGTCGGCTTCTCGCCCATCACGCCGGCGGTCTCGCGCGAGTGCAGACGGCTCACGAGTTTGCCGTTCTTGATTAGGTAGGTCTTTTCCGTCGGTACGCCTTCGTCGTCGTACTTGAGGTATCCGCGGTAGCCCGCCTCGATGCCCGTGTCGTAGATGTTGAGGATGCTGGAGCCGTAGGTCTCGCCCAACTGCATCAGTTTCTGGAGGTTCTTGTCCTCGTAAACGTTGTCGCCTTCGCTCAGGTGCCCGAAGGCCTCGTGAGCGAAGACGCCGGCGAGCACGGGATCCACGATCACCGTGTATTCGCCGCCCTTTACGCTCTTCGCCTCAAGCAGGCCCACGGCGATTTCGCAGGCCTTCCTGACTTCCTCGTCCTTCCCCACGAGCACTCCGAAATCGTCTGAACTGCCGAATGGGAAGTGGCCCATCTGCGTCTCGCCGCCGCGGCTTGCTATCGCCACGACCGCGCCGCCGAGGTCCAGTTTCTCCTGCTCTATGTAAGTCCCCTCGCTGTTTGCGAAGCGCAGGCGCGAGTACTTGTCGAAGTAACTGATGGACGACGTGCCGATGAGCGGGTCGTAGGAGAGGATAATGTCGTTGTAGCCTTCCAGGATTTGCTTTTTCTCCTTGAGGCTGATTTTTCGCGGGTCCCGCTTTGGGGCGAGGGAGACAGCGTCCTCGACGACTTTCACCGGCGCGAGTTTCGTGGCGCGGTTTACGTGGTGGCTGATGAGCGTGGCCTGCTCAATCGCTTGCGCGATCTTCTTTTCGAGTTCGTCAAGACGGTTGAACGAGACGAATCCCCATCCGCCCCTCACAAGCACGCGGACGCACCCGCCGAAGTCGGCGGACTCGGAAATATTCTCAAGCGCCCGTCCCTTGTAGGAAATCTGCGTGAGGAGCGAATCCTCCACGCGGATTTCCGCGTAGTCGGCTTTCGCGCGGGCGACGATTTCTTTGAGCATGTCCTTCATGGTGGGTCCTCAAAAACTTGCCTTATTCCCGTGAAACCTTTTGGAAATTCGCCTTGAGTATTTGTTTGAATTTGCGCGCCTCGGCCTCGGGGTTTTTCGCCCAGAGCAGCGCCGTGCAGACCGCGATCCTGCGGCAGCCGGCCTTGAGGACCAGCGGCAGGCGGGATGCGGTTACTCCGCCGATTGCGAAGGCCGGCGCGTCGAGCATCCGCGTGGCCAATCCCGCCGCGGCCGGGCCTATCGCTTCTTTCTCCGGGGCGATCTGGCTTTTGAAAGCCGGGCCGATGGCGATGTAGTCCGCGCCTCCGGCGAGGGCCTTTTTCGCCATTGCAAGGTTTCGCGTCGTGACGCCGATGATGCCCCGCTCCCCCATGATCTTGCGGGCGCAGGCGGGCGGAAGGTCGTCTTGGCCGAGGTGCACGCCGTCTGCGCCGACCGCCGCCGCAACGTCCGCGCGGTCGTTCACGATGAACAGCGCGCCGCCCTTGCGGCAGACGCCGCCGACCTTCTCCGCTAGGCGCGCGAATGCGCCGTCGGGCATGGTTTTCTCGCGCAACTGTATCGCGTCCACTCCGCCGTCCACGAGGATTTTCACCATGCTGGGCAGCGGGATGGGCGATATCGCGGAAGTAACAAGGGAATAGAGTAGGACGTTTTCAAGTCTGCTCCGGCGCGAGAGGCGCGGCAGGTGCTTTCGCTCGATTTCGTAAACCTCGAAGCGCATCCGCTCGAACCGCGGGGCTAGCGTGGACGCGGCAAGCCGGGCGGTTTCCGCCAGGACGCGCAGCGCCTCCTCAGCGCGCTTTATGTTGGCGGAGGCCATGTCCGCCATCCCCGCGTAGGCGCGTTTCTGGTTCCTGACCACGAGTTCGCGGCCCACGTCGTTTGCGGAATCCCGCGCGCCGAGCAGGCCGCCGCCGGCCCGGCCTAGTTCGCGGGCGATGGCGGCAAGGTCGTGGCGGAGCCGCTTGATTTCCGTGGAGACCTCTTTGTCAGAGAGGCCGAGGCGGAAGACTTCCTCGACGACGCGGAGCGCCTCGCGGCAGCGATTGAGGTTCGCGTCGATGATTCGCATGATTTCGCGGCTTGGTGGTGTTTGCTTTGTCGGCATTGGTATCGCAAAAAATTGAAAGGCGTATTCTATGCAAAGGCGGTAATGCCTGCAAGGGGTTTCGCGGCGCGGGCGGGATGTGTGAAATCAGGGCTTTCGTGCGATGCAGGCGACGTAATCATGTATCACCTCAAAACCCTCCTTGCGGCCGTGTCTTTCGGCGAGGAGTTCGATGAATCGCCTTTGCATGGGTTCGCGTTTGGCCGGATCGACCGCCTCGTAGAACGCGGTCCCCGCGCCGGACTTGAGGAGGTGCTCCATGACTTGCTCCGCCGTGTCGTAGCGGAACACGACGCTTCCCTCGCGGAGATCCTCGGTGGTAAGTTGCGCGGCTTTCATCTCTTCCCTCACCTGGTCGAGACCGCGCGGGAAGTCAAACGCGACGCGCTTTTTCAGGATGGAAGGGTTCTCCGCGACGAGTGATTCAAAGATTTCGAGCGGTTCGCGCGGAGAGTTTTCCTTGTGGACGATGAAGGCAAGCCTTCCGTTTTTCCCGAGCGCGCGGCTTGCGGCGGCGAAAAACGGCTTCAGCGGGATGTAGCCGAGGACCCAACTTGAGAAGATGAGGTCGAAAGGCCCGCTGTCTTTCAGGATTTCAAGCGCGTCTGCCTCGACGAAGCGGACATTGGCGAAGCCGGTTTTACGGAGGCGTCGCCGCGCCTGCGCGAGCATTCCGGCGGACAAATCGACGGCGGTGATTTCCCCCGGCGGCTTGAGCCGTCGGGCGAGGAGGGCGGTCGCATAGCCGGTTCCGCAGCCAGCCTCAAGGATTTTTTCCCGCCCGCGCAGTTTCAGCCTGGCGGCGAGATTGTCTATCGGTTTGGCTGCCTCGACGAGCCAGAATTCGTCGTAAACGTTGTGAACGCTATCATAAGCGGCCTTCAATTCCTCGCGGCCCACTTCTTCACCTGCCTCCGCGGTGGCGCGGAAGAAGCGGGGGAGCGCGGACTGGCGCGGGAGATGTTTTTCGCAAATTTCGGCGGAAATATCGGGCGGGGTCGGCAGGCCTTTATCCGGCACATGCCTTGAAACCGCGCGCCCGGCGCAGGTTGTGCGCGGCTGCGGGAAGTATTGCTCCATTCTATCAAGTATTCGGATGAGCGGCTCGCGCGTGATGTTGCCGAATGACAGTGGGACGAGATTGCAGGGGCAGACCTCGCCGCTGCCGTCGATGTAAAGGTGAGTCAGTCCCGCGCCGCATCCGAAGGCGTCGGGCGATTCCAGGTACGCGAAGGACGAGAGGATGGGCAGGTCATCTCTCTCGGCGATTTCGTTCTGGTATTTGAAGATGAGTTTTTGCTCGGCTTTACTCAGGACGGCTTCCTTATGTTCAGCGAGCCTTCCGATGGCGCATGGTTCGAGCAGGTGCACTTCGAGCGCACCGCACGCGCGGGCGAATTCCAGGAAGGACATGAAGCGATCGCGCTGGAGGAATTCGCGCGTTGCGATGGAGACGATATATGGATACAGGCCGTTTTCCGCCGCGACGCGAAGCGCCTGCAGAGCCGCGCGAAACGCGCCTTTCTTGCCGCGCAGGCGGTCGTGTTCCGCCTCGTCGGCGGAGTCAAGGCTGATGCCCACGGCGAACAGGCCGCGTTCGTGGAATGCTTTCGCGCGCTTGGGCGTGAGGCCGGCGCCGGTGGAGCCGAGGATGAGGCACGAGCGTGAATCGAAGAAGCCGACTATTTCCTCCAGGTCTTTTCGGAGCAAAGGTTCGCCGCCCGTCAGCGTGACGACGCATGCGCCCAGTTCCTGAAGGTCTGAGGCGAGGCGGCGCATGGCGTCGAGAGGGATGTCGGTCTGGCTGCGGCCCGCGTTGTAACAGTGCCAGCAGTTGTAGCCGCATCGGTTGGTGGCGGCGAGGGTGACGGAGTAGAGGCGTTTTGTTGCCAGCCCGCCGAATCGCGCGAAATGTTCCGCGAAATTGTCGAATGCCGGGCCTGGGTAGGGAGGGAAGTGGGTGTTGACGACGAAGGCGTCGCGGAAGGGTACGGCCTTTTCATGTGCGAGGTAATCCTTGAAAAACGCGCCGACGGCGGGATGCATTTTCGTGAACGGCGGTTTGACCGCGATTTTCCGGAAGAATTCTTCGCCTCGCATGGTTTTCCCTTTCGGGTTTTTTATTTGCGGACTTTGCAGATGTTAATAAAGAGGGCCATAAGAATCAAGGGCGGACGTGCGGGTCCGCCCTTGCGAGTGTGCTGGATTTGGGAATTGTTTTTTCGGCTCAGGCGCTACGGGCAGCGAGCAGGGCGGGGGCGGCGATGCCCGCCTTGGCGAGGCGCGCGAGCAGCAGTCGCTTCGCCTCGAAGGAGATGTTCTTCACCGACCGTATGCTTATTTCCAGGAACGAGGCGATGTCCTCGTAGCGAATGTCTTCGAGGTACTTCATGATGATGACGGTGCGGTGCCGCTCGGGCAGGGCCTGGATGTGCGCATAGACGACATCGTCCTGCTCGCGGTTTTGCGCGTGCGTCAGCGCGTCGGGCATGAGTTTGACGATATGTTCCGCCGAGGCGTTGTGCGCGGCGACGCGGCGCTTCCTGTCGCGCAGAAGGTTCTTGCTCAGGCCGCTTACGATGCGCTTCAGCCAGCAGGCGAACTTTGCGCGGTCACGAAGGTCCCGCAGCATCTCAAACGCCATGACGAAAGAGTCCTGCGTGACATCGCGCGCGTCTTCATGGTTCCCCAGTATCGAAAGCGCTACGGCGAACGCGGCGTCGGAAAACCGGGTTACAATTTCCCCGTAGGCCTCCGTGTCACCGTTTTCAACTATCCTCGCGATCAGCGTGGTGACATCGTGGTTCATGGCGACTCCAATAGTAAGCGATTAACAGGTTAAAAGGGCTTTTAGAGTGGCCCTCTATTAGTTAAGACACTTCAGACAGGTCAATCTGTTAAGAAAAATTGTAGGAAAATAAAAAACTTGTGGGGAAAAGCGGAGTGACGCCGTTTGACACCCCGAAATATGCGCAGAATCAAGGGTTATGTGCTTTTGACGCGGCAGATGGCTCAGATTGTACACGAGCGAGGCTTGTCGGATAGTTCCAGCGTGGAAGAAGTCGGAAGTGTAGGAATTAGCAGTAGATATGACACCCCTCTCTTCTTTATTGAGAGATAGATGATTTCTATCTCCCTTGGCTTGCCAGCCTGTCCAGCAAGGCTTGCTTGTCCTCCGGGGTGAAGCGATAAGGGCGGAGGGCGCACTTCAACTTCCTCGTCAGGGCCCCCATCTCTACGAATTCCTTATAGCATTCCCCGCAGAAGACAATATGATTTTCCACTGCTTGTTTTTCCTCATCGCCGAGTTCATTGTCATGATACTCGGAAATGAGCCTTCGCATTTGCCAGCAATTCATGTTGCACTGTCTCCTCGGCGGTTAGTTACGGACAACACATCCTCCCCAGTTACCCCCTGCCTGAGTGAATGTACCGTAGCTACCGTAGCATTCCTTTAATCTAGACACAACATAGCGTAAAAAAGTTGCGGAAATTCTTGCAAAAATGCGACTTAAAAGGCGTCTTTCAGGTGCCGTGTCCCCGGGTTCCGTAAATTTTGCTTGGCAGAACCCTTTTCCTATGCCAAAATGACACATCAGAGCCTGTTTACTTCCTTGCTTTATCGGCTTTTAGGTGCACAAAAATGCAACTCGCTTTCAGCACGAATGCCTTTACCTCTTACAGTCTGACCGATGCCATCAAGGCCATCGCAGCCGCAGGCTACGCCGGCGTGGAGATCATGGCCGACGTTCCGCATGCCTACCCGCCGAAAATGACGCCGGAGAAAATCGCCGAAACTCGTCACGCCATTGCAGAGTGCCGGATGGGAATCTCCAATGTCAACGCCTTCATGCTCAAGGCCGTCGGCGATTTCTGGCATCCTTCCTGGATAGAGCAGGACAGGGTGAAGCGCGAGCAGCGCCTCCGCCACACCATCGACTCGCTTAAACTTGCCCAGGCCCTCGGCGCGCGGACCGTCAGCACCGAGGCCGGCGGGCCGCTTGACGGCGTGGACAGGGACACCGCGCGAAAATGGTTCGACGAGGGCATCCTTTGCGCGCTTGACGCCGCAGAGCACTGCTGCGTGAAACTGCTCATCGAGCCGGAGCCGGGCCTGCTCATAGAAAACGTGGATCAGGCGGAAGAGTTCTTCACGCGGTTCCGGTCTCCGTGGCTGGGGCTGAATTTTGACGTGGGACACTTCTTCTGCGTTGGCGCGGACCTGCGACGCGCGATCAGGCGCTTTGCCCCGTATATAGGGCATGTGCATATTGAGGACATCGGCGCGGACAGGCGTCACCACCATCTCATCCCCGGACGCGGCGCGATAGATTTCGGCGCGGTTTTCGACGCACTCCGCTCCGCGGGCTATGACGGCTGGGTCACGGTAGAACTGTACACCGAGGGAGCCACCCCCGTTGAAGCCGCCGTGGCCGCGCTCAAGCATCTCAAGCGCTTTCTGAACTGAGAGGAAGTGGAGGTGCTTCAGATTCCGAGGATGATTTTCGCGACAGCCTGTTGTGAGGCCGGGCAGTCGCCGTAGGGGCAGATGAAGTTTCGCGCTTCCGGCATGTCGCGGCGGATGTACGGACCGCCGAAAGAGATGACGGTGAGGTTTTTCCGCTCCGTGATTTTTGCGAGGAGGTTTTTCAGCGGCGCGCTTACTTTCGTGCTGTCGCTCCACGCCGCAGCGGTTGAATAAATGGCCGCTATCACGTCTTCCGCGTCTTCGATTTCCTTCAGAACGTTCCCTGTTTCCTTCTCAGTCGGCGCGGGGCTGATTCTGTGAACGGCCACTGCCGGGGCGAGGTACTTGAGCGATGCGGCGAACGGGTTGAAATCCATTATCCTGTCCGGCATTGCGAGCAGGGCCGTGCATTTCTCAGGATTCCGCACGGGTAATTTCATTGCGCAATCGACCAATATCCCTTCGCGTGCCGTTTCCAGCGCAAAGGCGTTGCATTGCTCATCGAGGTCTTTCGGGGGGACGGCATCTCTCTCCGCCAGCCACTTTTTCGCCGCAAGAACACGCGAGCACGATTCTTCGATTCGCCGCCGGTCGATCCTGCCTTTTTTGACCATTTCCACAATTCGGCGGTGCGCGTAGAACGGATCTTCGGGCATGAGCAGGATGTCGCAGCCCGCCTCAATTGCGCGGGCGAAAATCTCCTCCTGCGGCCAGCGCTCCTTGACGGCGTCCATCATCAGGGCGTCGGTTACCACGAGGCCGTTGAAGCCGAGTTCCTTGCGCAGCAGTCCTGTGATAATGTTTTTGGACATTGTGGCGGGGGCGCCTGTCGGGTCGAGGGCGGGGACGGCGAGGTGGCCGGTCATGATTGCGCGGACGCCCGCTTTGATTGTCGCGGCGAAGGGCGGCAGTTCAATCCCGTCCAACTGTTCCCGCGATTTCCGGATGACGGGCAGGTCCGAGTGTGAGTCCGTCTCCGTGTCGCCGTGGCCGGGAAAGTGCTTGGCGGTGGCGAGGCATCCGGCGCCCTGACACCCTTTGACGAACTCGGTGGCGAAGGAGGACACGGTTTGCGGGTCCTCGCCGTAGGACCGCGTGCAGATGATAGGGTTCAAGGGATTGGAATTCAAGTCTGCAACGGGGGCAAAGACGAAACTGATTCCAGCCATCCGCGCGGAGAAGGCTGTGAGCCTTCCCGCTTCGTGCGCCAGAGAGGGCTTGCCCGTGCGGCCCATTGCCATGTTGGACGGGAAGATTGCGCCGCCAGCGAGGTGCACTCCCGGCCCGGCCTCAAGGTCCGCGGCGAAGAACAACGGCACGCTGCTGATTTTCTGCAAGGCGTCTGTCAGGCGGGGCGCGTCGTGGGCGGAGGTGCGGAAGAGGACGAACCCTCCCACGCCGCATTCGCGCACGAGACGGGCCGCCCACTGGAAGGCCGGCGAGGATTCGTCATGTCCTGTTCCCGCGATGGCCGGCATGAGGATTTGGCCTGCCTGTTGTTCCAGCGAAAGGTCGGCGGGGTTGGGCGATGTCACGGCAGCGCTCCCGTATTGACTTCGATGAAGCGGGCGGGCTTGCCGATTTTTTCGATTTTCGCCACGCAGAACGGCCGGGTGATGACTTGCGCGACCGCGGCGTTCTGGGCGGGCTTGTGCTTGACTATCTGGACTTCAATTCTGTCGGCGTATTCGGTTACTTCAATGATGTCGATTGAGTAGCCTGAGGTGGGCTGTTCGCCCATGAAGGCGACGATGACCATTTCCTTTGAAAAGTCCACGTCCGGCAGCGACGGGTGGGGGAACTGCTCGCGGTATATTTCCTGCCAGATTTTTTTGAATTCCTGGGGGTCGGTTACCACGAGGTTTTTGGGGGCCGCGAAGGTGGACTGGACGTCGCTGAATGTTACATTTTGGGGGACGGGGATGGTTCGCGGGGTGAAAGCGGGCCCCGAGGCGGACGGCGGGGTGATTTCCGCAGGCTTCTGTTCGGAGCCTTGCTTGTTGCACGCCTGCAGGAGAAAGACAAGGCAAAAGAGGATTACAACGGTTTTTTTGGCATATACGAGCATGTTTATTCCTCCCTCGTGAAATGATGGAGAGATTCTAGCACTTTGCCGCGGCAAGTCAACGCGCCAGCATTATAATATTGACGAGGCCCGTTTCGGCGAAAAATGGCTTGATATGGCGAAGTCTTCCCGCAAAAAACAAAAAAGACTTGAATCCGGCGAGGCGGGTTGATAGCATGTCAGATTACCGAAATATCCGTTCATTTTCAATCAACCTTTTTGGACGACACCTCTATATCTTCTGACGGGGGGATATAGCGCTTACCGAGGGGGGTCTTATGGCAACAGAAAAATCGGATCCGCGCGTTGACCGTGTGCCTCCGCATAGCGTCGAGGCGGAAATGGGGGTCCTCGGGTCGATGATTCTCGACCGGGAATTCGCCGGGGAAGCGGTTCAGATACTGGACAGGGAGAGTTTCTACAACACGGCCCACCAGATGATTTTTGAGGTGCTGGTGGACCTGTGGGACCAGAACCGCCCCATAGACTCGATCATCCTGAGGGAGGAATTATCGCGGCGGGGGTATTTGGAGAAGGTCGGGGGATACCAGTATGTCGGGGAACTGATGATTTCCGTGCCGTCGTCGGCTCACGGGACGCATTACGCGCACATAGTGAGGGAGAAGTCGGTCGCCCGGCGACTGATTTACACCTCCAATGAAATCCTGAGAGACTGTTATGACGGGAAGGAAGATTCGGACCTTTTGCTGGACAAGGCCGAGCATCTCATCTTCAGCATAGCCGAAACCGGCAGAGTCGGCTCTGGCGGAACGCCCATCAAGGACATCCTGCCGCCGGTGATGGAGCAGATAGAGAGTTGGGCGGAACACGACGGGCGCGTCGTAGGAATACCGACGGGTTTTGTGGACATTGACAGCATGACCAGCGGGCTGCAGCCGGCGCAACTTGTCATCATCGCCGGAAGGCCGTCGATGGGCAAGACCAGTTTTGCGCTGAATATCGCCGAGCACGTGGCCGTGAACGAAAAAAAGCCGGTGGCCATATTCAGCCTGGAAATGGTCAAGGAGCAGGTCGTCCAGAACCTCCTGTGCATGCACTCGCGGATTGACGCGCACCGCATGCGCACCGGGACGCTGAGCAAGGACCAGTATGAGAGACTCGGCCGCGCCTGCGGAGAGTTGAGCGAAGCCCCGGTGTACATTGACGATGTTGTGGGCCTTACGCCGCTTGAACTGCGTTCCAAGGCGAGAAGGCTCAAGGCCAGGCAGGATATTCAGGTGATGTTTGTGGACTATGTGCAACTGATGAGCGTGCCGCACGCGGAGAACCGCCAGCAGGAAATCGCGGAGATATCGCGGCTGTTGAAAAGCCTCGCCAGAGAACTGAGGATTCCGGTCGTGGCCTGCGCCCAGTTGAGCCGCGCGGTGGAAGCGCGCGAAGGCAACCGCCCGCGCATGAGCGACCTCCGCGAAAGCGGCGCGCTCGAACAGGACGCGGACCTCATCCTGATGCTTTACCGGGAAGAATATTACAGGCCCGACGATGAGGCAGTGAAGGGCAAGGCGAAAGTGATAATTGCAAAACAGCGCAACGGCCCCGTCGGCGACGTGGATCTCGCGTTCATCGGCCAGCAGATGCGGTTCGCGAATCTTGCGCGCCAGGCCGCGGAGCCAGCGCGCGCGGCCGACTATGAGGCCGCCGAGGAAGCGACGCCTTTCTGAAACCGTTCATGCGGCGCGGTGGGTTTAACGCCCTAAACGGGAAGCATAAGTAATTCCATTATCGGAGTTCGGGGAATGCGGAGAAAAGACCTGTTGGCGATTCTGGTCGTGCTTGCGGGGACGGCTTTTCTGGCGTGCGAACGCGCCATGGCCGCGGAGGGCGACAAGATAGTCGAACTCCGCGTGGTGCTGTGGGACACGGAAGCAGAAGCCGTTTACGCCGACCAGATACGCGAGAAAATCATGGAAGAGACCGGCGGCGTCCGCCAGGAAGCGAAAATAAAGCAGATCCTGGAGGACTTCACCGCTTCCAAGATCCTTTTCCGCTACCGCATCCGCGAACAGGCGGTTGAACCCGGGAAGGTGCGGATTATCATAGACGTAGAGGAAAACACGGGCGTCCGGGCCGTGATGTTCTTTGGCCGCAAGAAGATTTCAAACGACAAGTTGATGGGCGTTGTGCACACGCGCGTCGGGCAGCCGCTGAGCCTGCCGGTCATTCACCAGGACGCCCGCCGGATAGAGGCGCTTTACAAGGAGGAAGGCTACCTCTTTGTTAACGTTGGGACGCCGGCCCAGGGCTACAAGAACGGCGTTGTGGTGTTCGAGATTGAGGAAGGGCCTTTGGTTCGCGTGCGGCAAGTGAGTTTCGAGGGGAACTATCACTTCTCCGAGAAGGTGCTCGCTGCCCAGATAAGCACGAAGCCCCGCCGGTTTTTCGGCATACTGTCGAAAGGCATTTACAGCGAAGCGACCCTGGAGGAGGACCTTGACAAGATAGCGAGATTCTACCGCTCCGAGGGCTACCTCAACGTGCTGGTGGGCGTGGGGAAGATAGAGTACAGCGAATCCCGCAGCGACATGTACATAACGATTTACATCGAAGAACACGAACTGTTCCATGTCGGTAAGATAGTATTCAACGGCACGCATTACTTCACGGAGTCCGAGATAAAGGCGCGCATGCGGCTCAGGGAAAAAGGGCCTTTCAAGGTGTCGGACTATGTGGCGGATCTCGCAACGATAGAGAACATGTACGCCGAGATGGCGTACATCGACGCGGTGATAGGCGAAACCGAGGAAAAGCCGACGGTCGTTTATCACAAGGACGAGCCGATAGTGGACCTCTACTTCAACGTTACGGAAAACCAGGAGGTTTATATCGGCAACATATACGTCCTTGGGAACACGTACACGCAGGACAAGGTGCTTCGCAGGGAGTTCTCCTTCTACCCCGGCGAGAAGTTCAACATGACGGAGATAGAAGCCAGCAGGTCGCGCCTGCAGAGGCTTGGCGGCTATCAGGACCAATACTTCCAGGAGGTCATGATAGAGCCGGTCCCGAAGAAGGACGAGCGCATTGAGAACGGCCGCCGCGTGCGCGATGTTTACGTTAAAGTTGTGGAAAGCGAGAGTTTTGGGCGCATTCGCTTCGGCGCGGCGATATCCTCGAACGAAGGATTGATGGGCGACATTTCACTCGTTCGCTCGAACTTCGACATCGCCGACCTGCCGAAAAGTTTCAAGGACATGTTTGTGGACAGGACGGCGTTTCTCGGGGCGGGACAGTATTTCGCCATGGAAGCCCAGCCGGGTCTCAAGTTCAGCCGTTACAGCGTGAACTTCTCGGAACCGTACCTCTTCGGCACGCCGACTTCCATGGGGTTGAGCCTGTTCATGTGGGACCGCCTGAGAGAGAAATATACCGAGGGGCGCTCCGGCTTCAACACCGGCTTGAGCAGGCGCCTGCCGGGGCAGTACAGTGTTGGGGTGGACCTCAGGCTGGAAAGCGTGAATATAAAGAGCCTGGACGAGAGCGCGCCTCCAGATGTGGTGGCGGTCAAGGGAACCAACAGCGTGTACGGCGTGAGGTTTGGCCTGACTAAGGATACTTTGGACATTGACCGGTTCTTCAAGCCCTACGGCGGCTACCGGTCGTACGCCTCCATAGAGCCGGTGTTTGGCGATTTCTCGCTGGTGAAATGGATGTTCGGCTCTTCGCGCTACCGCACGATTTATGAAGACGACGCAGGGAACAAGCACATAATAAAACTTGAAGGCGAGATTGGTTTCATCTCCGGCAAGTCGCCGGTTTTCGAGAGATATTATCTCGGCGGCGCGAACAACCTGCGCGGCTTTGGTTACCGTGGCGTGGGGCCGATGCAGAAAGGCGACCCCGTCGGAGGCAACTCGATTCTCTTCGGCACGGTGGAATATTCATTCCCCATTATCGGGGATACGATACGGGGAGTGACGTTCTTCGATTTCGGGACGGTGAACAAGAATACTTTCCAGTACGGCAACATCCGTGCATCCGTGGGTTTCGGGGTGAGGATTTTTAGTCCGCAGATACCCATACCGATTGACTTGAACTTTGGTTTCCCGATCCGCTCCATCAGCGGCGACAAAACGCAGATAGTCTCTTTTACAATAGGAACGGAGTTTTAGCCTGACCGCCGTTTGATGCAATCATTCCCTTTGCGTGGGGTCTCGCGGTGCGGCGAAATTTTGATAAGGAGGACATTGATGGCCCGATATGGAGTCATAGGCCTGATCGTCATCTGCGGCGTTATTGCGGTCGCCGTGATGATCTTCTTTCCGCAGGTCTTGCGTTCCGAGACGAACCAGAAGACGCTTGAGGAGCGCGTGGCGGCGCTCGAGCAGGAAATCGCCTCGCGGCCAAGCGTGGCGGTTGCGGACCTCGAGGTACTTGTTAACAATTACAAGAAGACGGCCGACTTCAAGGCGCGCCGCAAGGAGTTCATCGACGCCCGGCAGTCGGAACTCGACTCCATGAAGGATGCGATTGCGAAGTTGAAGGAGCGCCAGGACAAGGCCCCCAGGGACAGCGAGGAATGGTGGGATTGCGAGGGCAAGATAAACACGAAGAGCCGTCTTATGGATCTGCGCGCCAAGCAGGTGGAGGAAGAGATTAAGAATATGCAGATGAAAGACCTCGAAGAGGTCTATAAGGATATCCTGGTTGTTGTGCGGAAGGTGGCCGCCGAAAAGGGCATCGACCTTGTTTACTGGAAGCACGGCGACATAGACGAGGAAACCTGGAAACTCGCGCGCGAGGAAGGCAATCTGATGTCTCATCGCTACATGCTGGACATAAGGAACATCCTCTACGCGAGCGACAAGGTAACCGACATCACAGAGGACGTCAAGAAGGCGCTTGCGCCGCAATGACGTTTCAAGCATTTTGAGGATATTGAAGTGCAAAGAACCGTAAGTGAACTTGCCTGTCTTGTTAAAGGCGAAGTTGTCGGCGATCCCAATGTCGTCATTACCGGCGTGGCCGATATACGCAACGCGCACCGGGGGGAGATTACGTTCGCGGCGAACAGCAAGTACGAGGCGATTATCGAGATGTCAAACGCCTCGGCGGTGGTCGTCCGCCGCAGTTTTGGGTGCCCCCGCGATTCCAAGGCCTATATCAGGGTCAGCAATCCGGATGTAGGTTTTGCTGAAATAGTCAACGAGTTCGCTCCGGAGCCTGTCTGCCTGGAAGCGGGCGTGCATCCCACCGCGATAATCGGCAAGGATGTGTCATTCGGCAGGAATGTCCGGGTAGGCGCATATTCGGTCGTTGAAAGCAATGCGCGCATCGGGGATAACACGGTAATCTACCCCAATGTTTACGTGGGGCACTTCACGGAAATCGGCTGCGATTGTCTCATCTACCCCAACGTCGTGATACGGGAGCGCTGCAAATTGGGCAACCGCGTGATTCTGCATCCGGGTGTGGTAATCGGTTGCGACGGGTTTGGCTATGCCACCATTGACGGGGTACGCAGAAAAATCCCGCAGACGGGATACGTGGAACTGGAGGACGATGTCGAAATCGGCGCCAACACCACCATAGACCGCGCGCGATTTGACAAGACGATCATCAAGAAGGGCACGAAGATAGACAACCTTGTCCAGATCGCCCACAATGTCTCCATCGGCGAAAACGGCCTGATAAGCGCCCTGACGGGAATATCCGGTTCATGCGAGATCGGCAAGAACGTCCTTATCGCCGGGGAAGTGGGCACGCAGGGACACATAAAGATAGGCGACAACGTGATGATTGCGGGGCGCACGGGAGTAACCAAAGACGTCCCGTCCAACGTCGCCATATCCGGCTTCCCGCA
>Ga0315288_10000514_pt1 | contig 48806 bp, 39 predicted proteins | sample YL17G11_20_MG_FD_203454 | JGI IMG/M metagenome (GOLD analysis project Ga0315288, IMG submission 203454) | Sediment microbial communities from Yellowstone Lake, YNP, Wyoming, USA - YL17G11_20 | ecosystem: Environmental > Aquatic > Freshwater > Lake > Sediment | place: USA: Wyoming | collected... | reverse complement strand
CTGGGATGCTGGCGCTCTCCCGAAATCGGTGGCTGTCCCCGGTTTTCCCTCTCGGAGCTAGGGTTGCGCCTCTGGGAAAGGGTCCTCGTCCGTTCGCTCGAGGTTGTTCTCGATGACCGTCCGCCCCTTGGCCTCATTGACAATCCGCATCTCGCCGTAGAACTCATTGTCCGTGATGATGGCCGATCGAACGTCAGGGCGCAACACAATGGGGATGGGGTTGCTGTTCACCCCAGCCGTGTTGCGGCTGTTGATGAACACGCAGTTGTCGATCCCGATGCGGCCGCTCTCGACGACAATCATGGCTTCCGCGTTCCGGCTCTCGGGATGGATGCAGTAGAAATGGCAGTTGCCGAAGGACACGCGGCCCGTGCCGGCGATCCGGGCCAGAGCAGTGCCGCGGGCACCGTCGATGCTGCCGAACATCCCGCAGCCGGTGAACCGCACCATCGCGTTGTTGGTCTCGCTCACCACGATGTCGCCGAACATCTGCGAGTTCGAGAAGCTGATGCCGGAGTGGCCTTGCGCCTCCTCCACGAGCACAGCCGTGCGGCACATATCGGCGCCGCTCTGTGTCAGGAGGTAGTTCCCGCCGCCCTCGAACGGCCCCGTACCGGCGCTGCGGACGAACCGGAATCCCGTCTTGTACCCGATAGCGAAGCAGTTCGAGACGTACTCCCAATCCGCCCGGCCGAAGATGAACGCCTCGCCTTCCTCCAGCATGAACTGGGTCACGGGGCTGTCCTGGTCTGCGGCGGTCCAGAACGGCCAGATGTGGATGTTCTCGAGCCGGCCGATGTCCAGGCAGAGGTCCACATACACGCCGCGACGGAGCGCCTGCACGTAGAGGTTGCGAATGTAGTGCCGCCCCGCGGTCTTCGAACCGAAGTCCACCGCCTGGTAGGGGTTCACCATGAGCACGTCGACAACAGAGGGGTTGTCGGCGCCGGCCGACTGCACGGCCCAGGGGTAGGGGATCGGCGGGTTCGTCTTCGTCTGCTCGGGGTAGAAGATGGTGACACCTTTGAGGGTGGCGTTCGTGCTGAGCTGGAAGAGCGGCGCACCGTTCTCGTCGCCCTTCCCGCCCGTGGCCAGGATGACACTGCCGGACAGCTTCGGGTGCCCCTCGGGGCTATCGGGGTCCACATACCGGTCCACCGTAGCCGGAGCGCACCACATCCCTTCAAGAGCCACCGACGCCGGGATCGTCAGGCTCCCGCCGATCAGGTAGTGCCCTGCAGGCACCATCGCCACGCCGCCGGACGGTGCACAGGCGTTCAGGGCGTTCTGGAAGGCCTGCGTGTCATCGATGGTGCCATCGCCAACGGCACCGAAGTCGCGGACATTGGTCCACGGCGACGGGCCCGGTTGCGAGTGCGCGGCCGCGATGGCTGCGAGCGTGAGCAGCGCGGTGCAGGTATGGTTCATGTCCGGCCTCCACGATGGGCAATTGCCCCGCCGAGCCGCCTGGCGGCTTTGGCCACCGGTCGGAGCATCGAAGGGCACTGATTCTCGGTGCAAGCCCGGCCGACCTGTGCCATAGGCGAGTGGGTTCGGCCCGGCCTCGAGCGGGCGACGCCGGAAGGGATTCCCAGCTCGCGGAGCGAACCTCCTCAGACACGCAAGACGGGAAGCTCCCCGGGAAGGCGGCCCTGGCATGTCGGAGAGCATGGTCCTCGACGTCGGCACTCAGGCGATGAAGACGGCCCTGTTCATCGCCGGCCCGGTGCTCGGTCTCGGGTTGATCGTCGGCGTGGTCATCAGCATCTTCCAGGCCGTGACACAGATCCAGGAGATGACCCTCACGTTCATCCCCAAGATCGTCATCGTCGCGGTGGCTGTGTTCATCTTCGGCCCCTGGATGATGCGCATCATGACCGAGTTCACAACGCGCATGTTCGAGTCGCTGCCCTACATCCCGCGGTGACGCGGAAAACCGGGGACAGCCACCGGTTTGGGCCGGGACCCAGCATCTGAGGGAGAGCATCAGTAGCGAAACCGGTGGCTGTCCCCGGTTTTCCGGTTTTCCGCTAGCGAGAGGCCACTCGGCTGACATGCAGGCATTCCTCGATAGCATGCCGGCATTCTTCCTGATCTTCGCGCGCGTCTCGGGGCTGTTCATGACGGCTCCCGTGCTCGGGAGCCGGAATGTGTACGGGCGCGCCCGGGTGGCGCTGGCCCTGACGCTGGCGTTCATCATCGCCCCGCTCGTGCCCGTGGACCCGGCGGTCTACGCGATGGACCTGGTTCCATACACCGCGGCGATCGTGAAGGAGCTTCTCGTGGGTATCACCCTCGGCTTCTCGGCGATGCTGCTCTTCAACGCCGTGCAGCTTGCCGGGCAGATCCTGGACGTGCAGGTCGGGTTTGGCATCGCGAACGTGGTGGACCCGCTGACGAGCGCGCAGGTGCCGGTGATGGGGCAGTTCCAGTACATCCTCGCCATCCTGCTGTTCCTGGCGCTCAACGGGCACCACCTGATGATCATCGCCCTACGGCAGAGCTTCGACCTGGTGCCGGTGTCGAGCTTCTGGTTCACGCCGGAGCTGGCGACGAAGTTCTCCGCGATGGGCGAGGATATGTTCCTCATGGCGCTCAAGGTGGGCGCGCCATCGGTCGGGGCGCTGTTTCTGGCGGAGATGGCACTGGGCATGGTTGCCCGGACCGTGCCGCAGATGAACGTGTTCATCGTCGGGATCCCCATGAAGATCGCGCTCGGGTTCATCATCGTCTTGGCGGCCATGCCCATCTTCTATACCCTGATGGCTCACGCGTTCGACAGTCTCTTCCGGGACCTGATCGAGCTGTCGCGTGCAATGGGCGCAACCCAGTAGGCTTCGCCGGATGCGACCGACGGCAGGGACGGGAGGTGAGAGGCCGACATGGCGGAGGGACAGGAGAAAACGGAGCAAGCGACTCCGCGGAAGCGCCAGGAGGCGCGCGAGCGGGGCAATGTCTGTAAGAGTGCGGACCTGAACGCCGTACTGGTCTTCCTCGCCTGCCTTTTCGTGGGCCGAGCGCTCCTGCTGGCACTCCTGGACGCTTCGCAGCGCATGTTCCGCTCGGAGTGGTCCATGCTGGCGGACCCGGCCGTCAGTGTCCAGAACTTCGCCGCATTCTCGACGCTCACGTTGCGCCACTTCGCCGTCATGCTCTGGCCGTTCCTCGCCGCGGCCGGGGTAACCGCGATCCTGTCGAACGTGCTCCAGGTCGGGTTCCTGACATCCTCGCAGGTCCTGCGGTTCGACCTCAACCGGATCAACCCCGTCCAGGGCGCCAAGCGCCTGTTCTCCATGCGGGGCACGGTCGAGCTGGTCAAGGCGGTCCTCAAGATCGTCCTCGTCTCCTATGCCGCCTACAGCACGCTTTGGGGACGGCGGGAGTGGCTGTTCGTGCTGCCCGAGCAGACGGCGATGGGGGTGTTGCTCGTCGTCGCGGACATCACGTTCCAGGTCTGCCTAAGGGCGGCGATCATGCTGCTCCTCCTCGCGATCGCCGACTACGGCTTCCAGCGCTGGCACTTCGAGAAGGATCTTAGGATGTCGCGCCAGGAGATCCGCGATGAGTTCAAGCGCACCGAGGGGGACCCGCTCCTTCGCCAGCGCATTCGTCAGCGGCAGCGGGAAGTGGCCATGCGGCGGATGATGGCCGAGGTGCCGAAGGCCGACGTGGTCATCACGAACCCCACTCGTCTGGCCATCGCCCTCCGCTATGACCCCTCGGAGATGAGCGCGCCGCGGGTCACGGCGAAGGGGCAGCTTCTCATCGCCGAGCGGATCCGCGACGCGGCACGAGAGGCGCGTGTGCCGGTCATCGAGAACAAGCCCCTCGCACGGTCGCTGTATGATGGCGTTGAGGTCGGCCAGGAGATTCCGGTGGCGCTCTACGAAGCGGTGTCGGAGATCCTGGCGTACGTGTACAGGATGAAGGGGCGGGTGCCGGCCTACGCCGGCGCGGCTTAGCGCGGGAAACCAGGGACAGCCACCGGTTTCGGCCGGGAGCCAACACCCAAGGGGGAGCATCACCAGCGAAACCGGTGGCTGTCCCCGGTTTCCCGGAGACGGGCGAGGATGGCCAGCGTACCAGCGGCAAGTCCACTCCAGCGCCTGACGCGGCAAGCGGATCTCCAGATCCCGGTCGCGCTGATTCTCGTCGTCTCCATACTGGTCATCCCCCTTCCGGCGCCGCTGCTCGACCTGCTGCTCTCGCTCAACCTCGGCGTCTCGCTCGTCGTACTCCTGCTGACGACCTACACCCGCAATGCGCTCGAGTTCTCCGTGTTTCCGTCGCTGCTGCTGGTGCTCACGCTGTTCCGGCTCGCACTGAACGTCGCCGCCACGAAGCTGATCCTTGGTGAGGCGCACGCCGGGCAGGTCATCAACGCATTCGGCGAGATGGTCGTCGGCGGGAACCAGGTGGTCGGCATCGTCGTGTTCGCCATCCTGGTGGTCATCCAGTTCGTGGTCATCACCTCGGGGGCGGGGCGTGTAGCCGAGGTCGCCGCGCGGTTCACTCTCGATGCGATGCCGGGCAAGCAGATGGCGATCGACGCCGACCTCAATGCCGGCATCATCGATGAGAACCAGGCACGCATCCGACGGCGGCAGATCCAGCAGGAGGCCGACTTCTACGGGTCCATGGATGGCGCGTCGAAGTTCGTCCGAGGCGATGCCATTGCTGCGATCGTCATCGTCCTCATCAACATCATCGGCGGGTTCATCATCGGCATGGTGCAGAAGGGGATGCCGGCGAACACCGCGTTCGTGACGTACACGAAGCTGACCGTCGGCGAGGGGCTGGTGACCCAGATACCGGCTCTGGTGGTGTCGGTGGCGACAGGCATCATCGTCACTCGGGCGGCCAGTGACGCGAACCTCGCCGTCGACATCTCCACCCAGGTCACGCGCTACCCCACGCAGGTGTTCGTGGCGGCCGGGGCAGTGATGGTGTTCGGCGTGGTCCTCCACACGGCATCGATGGTGTTCATGGGCGGTGGGCTGGCGGCCATTGCCTACCTCATGATCCGGTCGCAGGATCGGGAGGAGCGCGTCGCTGTCGAGACTCGCAAGGAGGCCGCCAAGCCGACGGGCCCTGAGGACGTGCGGCCGTTGCTGGATGTGGAGCCGATCGAGCTGGAGATCGGCTACGGGCTGATCCCTCTGGCCCTGCCGGCACAGGGGGGCGACCTTCTGGACCGTGTGACGATGATCCGCAAGCAGACCGCCACGGAGCTGGGCCTCGTGGTGCCTCCCATCCGGATCCGCGACAACATGCAGCTTGACCCCAACAGCTACACGACGAAGCTGCGAGGCGTGCAAGTCGCGACAGGCCAGGTCATGGTCGACCGCTACCTCGCCATCGGGGTCCCGCCGGAGGAGACGCAGATCAGCGGCATCCGCGCGACGGATCCTGCCTTCGGCCTGAGCGCACTGTGGGTGACAGAGGCGGAGCGGTTGCGGACCGAGGTGGCGGGGTACACGGTGGTGGACCCGACGTCCGTCATCGCCACGCACATGACCGAGGTGATCAAGCGCCACGCCTCGGAGATTCTGGGGCGGCAGGAGGTGCAGGAGCTGCTCAACCGGCTCGCGGAGACCCATCCGGCCGCCGTCGAGGGCGTCGTGCCCAACGTGCTGGGGCTCGCGGACGTGCACAAGGTGTTGACGAACCTGCTTGCGGAGCAGGTATCGGTCCGGGACATGCTGTCCATTATGGAGACGCTCGGCGATCGGGCGCCTCACATCAAGGACCTGGACGAGCTGACCGAGGCCGTTCGGCTCGGCTTGCGCCGCCGCATCTGCGCACAGTATCTTACGGAGGACGGTCGCCTCCCCGTTCTCACCCTCGACCCGCGAATCGAGAGGATCATCCTGTCCGCGGTACGCGAGGACGCGTCCGGGCGGTATCTGGCGCTCAACCCGGAGCAGGCAAAGGAGATTCTCGAGGAGGTAGCGAAGGGCATGGAGCGTGTGTCGAGGCTGGGCTATCAGCCGGTACTGGTGTGTGCGCCCCGGCTACGGCTACTCATGCGCCGGCTCACCGAGCCGGTGTTCGACAATCTGGTGGTTCTCTCCCAGGCAGAGATCGTGCCTGATGTGACACTTGAGAATCTCGGAATGGTTACATTGCCGGGTGAGAGTTAGGAGATTCCAGGCCAAGAGCTACCGAGAGGCCCTGGCGCAGGTGAAGAGCGCTCTCGGACCCGATGCGGTCATCCTCACGACGCGCGAGGTTGGCCGTTCGCGCCTGTGGGGGCTCGGGCGACGGCCGTCCGTGGAGATCGTGGCCGCCACGGACATCCGCATTCGCGAGATGGACACACGTGCCTCCCGCCGCGTGCCGCCCCCTCCGCCTCGAGCCCGGCCCTCAGGCGCATCGCCGGCGGCGGGGAGAGCGGCGCCGAGCCAGGCTCGGCCGGCGCCCGAGGCGGTGTCGGCGATCCCCTCCTCGACGACGGACGTGCGGCTGACACAGCTCGAGCGACACCTCTCCGACATGCGCGCCGCCCTTGAGCAGGTCGCGATGGGGAGCCGCGCGGTCCTGGCGGACGGCGGGCCAGCCGTGCCTCTCGAGCTCACGGCCGCCTACCGCGAGCTCCTCGACGCCGAGGTCCGGCGCGAGCTGGTTCTCCAGCTCATCGACGGCGTCGCCGCAGAGCCGCATGGCGAGGGGACACCTGAGGCGCGGGTGCGCGCGGCCATCGCCGAACGCATTCGCACGGCCGGACCCATAGCGCTCGCCCCCGGCGAGACGAGGATCGCGGCCCTCATCGGCCCTACGGGCGTCGGCAAGACAACGACGATCGCGAAGCTGGCGGCCGACTTCACCTTCATGGGCGACAAGCACGTCGGACTGCTCACCGTGGACACCTACCGCGTCGCGGCGGTTGAGCAGCTCCGCACATTCGCCGACATCATGACCGTGCCGGTGCTCGTCGCCAGCACCGCGGAGGAGGCCAAGGAGTGCCTCGGTAAGTTCTCGCCGAAACCGGACCTGGTCCTCGTAGACACTGCCGGTCGCAGCCAAAGGAACCTCGACCAGGTGTCGGCTCTGCGCGAGCTGCTCGAGGCCGTCGAGCCCAATGAGATCCACCTCGTCCTGTCGGCCACGACGAAATCCGGCGACCTGAGCGACATCGTCCGCCGTTTCGGTCGACTGGGGGCGAACCGCCTGATCTTCACCAAGCTCGATGAGACGACGACCTGCGGCCCCATCCTCAACACGGTCGTGGAGTGTGGCCTGCCCATCTCGTACGTGACGAGCGGCCAGATGGTGCCCGAGGACTTCGAAGTGGCCGCCGCCGGCGCGCTGGCGCGCCTCATCTTGCCCGGAAGTGATCGCCATGCATGACCAGGCCAGCGGGCTCCGGTCGATGGCGCGCCGCTTCCGCACCGAGTCCCCGCCCCCCAGCCCCAGCGCTGGGCGCGTGTCGCGCGTCATCTGCGTGACCAGCGGCAAGGGAGGCGTCGGCAAGACCAACGTCAGCGCCAACCTGGGCATCGCGCTCGGGACGCTGGGTGCCTCCGTCGTCCTATTCGACGCCGACCTGGGGCTGGCGAACCTGGACATGATCCTCGGCATGGCGCCGCGGTTCACCCTTGAGCATGTCGTGCGCGGCGAGGTCGCCGAGCTCTCCGAGATCGTCACCGAAGGCCCCGAGGGCATCAAGATCGTGGCCGGCGGCAGCGGCATCAGCGAGCTGGCGAACCTGACGCCGCATCAAGTGGACCGCCTCCTGCGCAGCCTCCTCGCCCTCCAGGACTTCGGCGACACCATCGTTATCGACACCGGCGCCGGCATCCACCAGAGCGTGCTGCACTTCGCTGTCAGTGCCCATGAGACGATTCTGGTCACCACACCCGAGCCTACGGCCATGGCCGATGCCTATGCGGTCATCAAGGTCCTGGCTCAGCAGGTCGAGCACCCGCGGGTGTTCCTCGTGGTGAACATGGTGCGCACGGAGGGCGAGGGCAGGGCGGTGATGGAGCGCCTGACGGAGGTGGCGCGGCAGTTCCTGGGAGTGCGGGTGCGCTCCCTGGGCACGATTCCCCAGGATGACCGAGTGATCCAGGCGGTCCGGCGACGCACGCCCTTCATCCTGGAGTACCCCGGCAGTGCGGCCGCCCGATCTGTACGCCATATCGCCGAGCAGTTGACCAGCCGGAGCCAGCCCGTCCAACCCGGCTCGGGCCTGACGTCCGCCGTCGCCCGGATCCGTAGGCTGTTCGCTGCTCGCGCGTGAGGGGACCCACGTCCGCTCTCGGGCGAGCGGAGCCGGGTCAGCAGGGGACCGTGATGTCGCTGGCCACCACGACGCGGTTCCGGCCTCCGGCTTTCGCCCGGTAAAGAGCCTGGTCCGAGATCGCGATGAGCTCCTCGCACGTGGCAGCGTCATCCGGGAACGCGGCCACGCCGATGCTGAAGGACACCCGTGGGCCCGTGCCGGAGCACACGGCCCCCATACACTGCTCCACTCCGGCGCGGACACGCTCGGCAGTCGCTGCGGCATTCGCCGGCCCCGTGGACGGCATGATGATCGCGAACTCATCACCGCCATACCGGCAGGGGGTATCCGTTGAGCGCAACCGATCGCGGATCTCCTGGGCCGCTCGGCGCAGCACCTCGTCGCCGTAGGTGTGTCCGTAACCGTCATTGACCAGCTTGAAGTGGTCCAGATCCAGCATCACGAGAGAGACGGGCGCTCCGTACCGACGGGCGCGGTCGCACTCGGTCCGGAGCATCGCCTGGAAGTGCCGGTGGTTGAACAACCCGGTCACCGGGTCGGTGATGGAAAGCGCCTGGAGCTTCTGGTTGGCCTCGTCCACCTCGCGCACGAGCGCCCGAGTCTGGGTGACGTCCCGATAGACACCGATCATGCCGACGGGGTGGCCATCCTCATCTCGCAGTGCCGACAGGCTGGCCTCGACGGTGATGGCGCTCGAAGTGCACTGGTTCAGGATAACGGCGTCTACCCCGGCGATACGGTCGCGGCCGCCGAGGAGCTCGTCAAGCACGCGGCCCTCCATCTGCACGACGCCGTCGATCGGAGTGCCCACCATCTCCGATAGGGGAACACCCACAAGCCGAACGGCCGCGTCATTGACGTAGGTGATGCTCCGCTCCCGGTCCGCGACGAGAATGGCGTCGGGGCATTCCTGAACGATGGCCTCCAGTAGCCGTTGCTTGGACAGCATCTCGGCCATCGACCCGCCGATGGCTTCGCGCAGCTCGCGCTCGCTCCGCACAAGCTGGTCGAGCTGGTTGTGTTCCTCGAGACGTTGGCGGCGCCACTCGAGCGCACGCTCGATCGTCTCGCCGAGCGCGGCCAGCCCGAACGGCTTCTCGATGTAGTCGAACGCGCGAAGGCGAACGGCAACGACGGCGGAGTCCACGGAGCGGTGGCCCGTGACCACGATCACTTCGGTCTCCGGAGCGTACTGCTTGATCTGGCTGAGAACGTCCACTCCGGGCACATCCGGCAGACTCAGGTCCAGCAGGACGAGGTCGTAGTCGTGGGCCCGCGTCTCGCCGATAGCATCCGCGCCCAGCCCGACCCTCACGGGGAGATACCCCAGGCTCTCCAACAGGTCACCCAGCACCACGAGGACATCGGGGTCATCATCGACGATGAGAATCCGCGGTTGGGTCAGTCCCATTGTCTGCCTTTCCACCGCGCCGATGGCCTGGCGGGTGTGCTCCTCAAACCGCCACCTTCGAGCCAAACGCCCCCAGCGACTACAGCGATGGCGCCGCCGCACGGGTTCAGTGTAACCGCGTAGGCGCAAACTTGCACCAGTGGTGGGCGGCATCCCAGTCGCATGGACGGAGCGCGCCGTCGCCCCTCCGATAGTACGGTTCCGGATACAGCCCGGGCGCCCCCGAGGTTTGTCAGAAGGGCGAGCGTTTCGTATTCTACGCTGCGGACTTGCGATCGAGAGGCGTGCTCCATGCGAGTCGAGGCCCTGGCCGACTACGGCCTGAACGCGAGCATCGTCCGCGCGCTGTCTGCCCGTCTGGATGGCGAGCTGTTCGAGATCCAGGCGCGGGCAGTGGCGGAGCATGGCTTGCTCGCCGGTCGTGGCCTCCTCGTGTGCGCGCCCACCGGATCCGGCAAGACCCTCATCGGAGAGATCGCAGCGCTCCACCAGGCGCTGCAGGGGCGGCGTGCCGTGATGGCCGTTCCCACGCGCTCGCTGGCGGATGAGAAGTGGCTGTCGCTCAGCGAGCACTATGCCGACCTGGGGCTGCGCACGGTGCTGGCCACGGCGGAGCGGCGAGCCATGGACCGCCAGATCGCGCGCGGGGAGTTCGACGTCTGTGTGACCGTGCCCGAGAAGCTGCTGTCGTTCTTCGAGGGCACTCCTCCAACCTGGCTCGTCGGCGGCACACTCGTCGTCGACGAGCTTCAGCTCCTCTCCGACCCCCAACGCGGCGCCGCGATCGAGGAGCTCCTCCTGCAGTGCCGCCGGCCGGAGCTGGGTGTACAGATCATCGGCTTGTCCGCCGTGCTGCGGGATACGCGAGCCCTGTCGGCGTGGCTCGGCACCGACGTGCTCAAGAGCATGGCGCGTCCGGTGGAGTTGCGCACGGGAGTGCTGCTCGGCGGCCGGTTCATGTACCGCGAGCACAACACGGGACTGCGGGGCGAGGAGCAGCTCTACGTCGCCGAGGCTGTTGTCCCGGACCCGATGGCGCCGCCTGTGGATCGAACCCATGACACGCTCATGCAGTGCATCGATGCCCTCGTTGCGCGCGGCGAGAGCGTGCTCGTGTTCACTCGGGACAAGCTGCAGTCGTTTGCGCTGGCGATGGATCTGGTGGGGCGGTGGCCCGCCGTATCGAGCGGCGAGGCGCGCGAGGAGGTGGCTCAGGCGGAGCACACGCGTGCGGCGGAGATCCTCGGGGAGACGTTGCCCTACGGCATCGCCGTCCACAATGCCGACCTCACGCTCGAGCTGCGCTCGGCCATCGAGCGCGCCGCCCGTCGGCGCGAGCTGCGCGTTGTCTGTGCAACGACCACGCTCGCCATGGGCGTGAACCTCGCCGTGGACAACGTCATCGTCGATGCGCGCCGCTGGGCAGTCGGCGAGTCCGGCGGGCTACAGCTCGTCCACGTCTCCCAGTCCGAGCTGGAGAACATGGGGGGACGTGCGGGCCGGGTGACGGCAGGTAGACGGCAGGAAGCCGCCTTCGGCAGAGCCATCGTCATCGCCGCATCGGAGATCGAGCGTGAGGCATTCGATGCGGCCTATGTCGCGCCCGGCGCGGAGCCGCTGGAACCGGCCCTGTGGGGTGAGCAGCTCTACACGGCCGCGTGCCGCACGGTGGGTCGGCACGGGGCCGCTCCGCTGCGGGTGGTCGAGGAGCTGACGACCGACAGCCTGACCGCGCGCATCCGTCCCGACCGCGTGCAATCCGCCCGGGACATCATCGAGCGCATGGTGAGCGAGGGCCTTGCCGAGCTGACCCTCGACGGCGTGACGGCAGGCCCGGACCTCCAGCTTGCCGGGCGGTTCGGCCTTGCCCCGCAAGTCATCGCGCGCCTGAGGGGTCTCGGGGAGCATCTGCTCCGCGAGATCGGCTTCCCGCCCGCCGTCCTCTACCGTCTGGCCGAGGCCGCGGGGCCCGTGCTCGGCATCCCGCTCATTGGCCCGGAGCGCGGGCAGGCAATCTACGGCCCGGCGCTGCTCGCGCGCCTGGACGAGAGCGGGTTCCCCATTCAGGCGCTAACCGGCGACACGGCGCCCCCTCGTCTGGATGAGGCGGCCGCGAAAGCGGCCCTACTGGCCACGGACTGGATCGGCGACGAAGCGACGGCCGACCTAGAGCGGCGCTACCGTGCCCTGGCGGGCACCATCGCGCGGGTCATGCGCGACCTGGCCCGTGTGTGCCGGGCCGCCGCCCACGCAGCCCATGAGCCGGGCCCGGCGACCGAGGCGATCACGGACCGCCTGCTGGTTCTGGCCGACCGAATTGGCGCCGGATGTGCGGAGGCTGGTCTGGAGTTGCTATCGGTGGCCGGTACGTGGGTGGCCAGGGACCAACTTCGCGCTCTCGTCTCGGCTGGCGTTCACTCCGTCGAGGACGTGATCGCCGCCGGGCCACAGTCACTCGGCGATCTGGTGCCGATCGCCGTGGTCCAGCGACTCACTCGGGCGGCGCGGGCGTATCGCGCTGCGTCCCGAGTGGACCTCTTCGCCGCCCTGCCGACGCCGCAGCCCAAGCCGGAGCCTGCACTGCACCTGCCGGAGCCGGGGCGGGTGCTCCTCGGGGGAGTGGAGACGCGGCTCCCGCTGCGCCAGTGGCGTCTCCTCCATGCGCTGGCGGCGCACCCATCGCGTTGCGTGCCCTACCGGGCGCTCTACGGTGTGCTCGATGAGGCGAAGGCGCCGACCCCCGCACGGGTGCGCGACCTCAAGAACCGGCTTGTCCGGGAGCTTCGCAAGGCAGCCGGCGACGACGCGGCTTCGATGGTGAAGACCCTGTCGGGGAAGGGTCTGATGCTGGACCTGCCGGCCGACCAGGTCCGGCTCCGGTAGCTTCGGCGCGGCAACCCTATGGTGACACGACCAACCTGAGCCCAGGCGGGCAGGGACTATGTCCGATGGCGGGCCCTGGGAGGGCTGGGGCGCGGCCACGGCGAAGTCTGGCCAGCCGGGTCCTCGGGGATCCTGCTACGTGAAGGGAACCGCGTTCGTGTTGGCTCGGCTGCAGCAGGTGTGAACGCCGAGGCGAGGAACGCGCGAGCGAGAAGGTCCGGGCATCGGGCGGATGCGGGCCCGCGCGGGATCACAGGGGGGCAATGATGGCGGCGTACTATCCGGTCAGCGTCCAGTCGCTGGACGAGGGTGTCCGCCTCGACTGTGACCTCTACATACGCCATCCCAGAGGCGAGCTGGTGCTCTATCTGGCGCGCGAGGCCCCGTTCGGCGGGATGCTGCGCCGGGATCTCCGTGAGCGCTCCGTGAAGGCTCTCTGGGTGCGAGACGCGGACGCTCCCGCCTTCACTCACTACGTGCTGTCGCGCATGACCGCGACACTGGCGGATGGTCAGGCGCCCACGACAGCCAAGGCGGCGGTGGCCTACGAGGGCGTCAGCTTCCTCGTCGACCGCGTGTTCGCAGATCCCAGAGCCGAGATCATCGGCGAGATGGAACGCGGCGTGAAGCAGACGGTCGACCTGGCGCTGCGCGAGTCTGAGGCCGCTCGCACACTCATGGCCCTGACGCGCCATGATGCCTACACCTACAACCACTCCATGAACGTCTCGATCTTTGGGGTGGCCCTCGCTCTCGCAGTCGGACCGAACACGCAGTGGAAACACATCGTTGCCCGGGGGCTCTTCCTTCACGATATCGGCAAGACGCGGGTGCCACAAGCCATCATCAACGCGCCCGGCAAGCTCATGCCGGAGCAGTGGATGATCATGAAGAAGCACCCGGAGTGGGGCTTCGAACTGCTGCAGCAGGCGAACAGGACGAACCCCATCATCCTGCAGATCGCGCTGCAGCATCACGAGCGCAACGACGGGCGGGGCTATCCCCTGGGCCTGCCGGGCAGCGACATCTCCTTCGAGGCGAAGGTCTGCACGATTTCGGACGTGTTCGACGCCCTGACGACGGACCGGTCCTACCGCAGAGCCATGCCCATCTACGACGGCCTGCGGGTGATGATCGACGAGATGAAGCGCGAGTTCGATTCCGACCTCTTCGAGGCATTCGTCCGTCTCTTCGCCAAGCGGGGTGGGGGCCGCCCTCCCGAAGCCACGACCACAGGAGTATAATCGGGGCCACGGGTCGATCGCGCAGCTCCCCCAGCCGTGTCCGCTGCCGGCGGTCGTCGGCCCGGACGAGATCGGACACACGGAGTAGTGGCATGACAACACAGACCCGCGCCGGCGCGCCTGGAGCGCCAGCTGCGGGCGTTCTCGCACCGGTCGTGGACCTGCGGCACATCACCCTCTTTCGCGGCGATACAGTGATCCTCAACGATGTGTCCTGGCGCATCGAGCGGGGTGAGCATTGGACCCTGCTCGGCCCCAACGGGTCCGGCAAGACTACGCTGCTCAACATCGTCAGCGCCTATCTCCATCCGAGCCGAGGCGAGGCGACTGTGCTCGGGGCCGTGTTCGGGCGCTCGGATCTACGCGAGCTTCGCAAGCGCATCGGGTGGGTGAGCTCGACGGTCCACGCGCTCGTGCCCAGACCGGAGATCGCTCGGGACACGGTCCTCTCGGGCCGGCTGGCGCAGCTTGGAGTCAAGGACCGTCACACCGCGGAACACGTCGCGCGTGCGGAGTGGCTGCTGGAATCCCTCGGCCTCGCCGACCGGGTCGACCATGCATTCGGGACCCTCTCTCAGGGGGAGCAACAGAAGGTGCTGGTCGCGCGGGCGCTGATGCCGGCGCCGCGGCTCCTCGTTCTCGATGAAGTGTCAGCGGCCTTGGACCTCGCGGCTCGCGAAGCGCTGTTGGAGGCACTGGACGACCTGGGGCGGAGGGATGACGGCCCCACGCTCATCTTCGTGACGCACCACGTGGAGGAGGTCACCCCGGTCTTCTCCCATGCGCTCGTCCTCAAGAGCGGCGCGGCGCTGGCTTGCGGCCCCAAGGACTGGGTCCTTACCACGAGGACCCTCACGGCAGCCATGGGCATCGCCGTCGTGATTGAGCGCGCCAACGGGCGCTTCTGGCCGCGGCTGGGCGGAACGTAGGGCTCTGTCTGCGAGCACGGAACCGAGGTGAAGGAGGGAGCCGTGGGACTTCCGACACGCACGATCGCGGGACTTGGCATGGAGGTGACCCGACTCGGCATCGGCGCACTCCCAATGGGACCGCTCCAACGTGGCCTCACACCGGAGGAGGGTGGGCGCGTCATCCGCAGGGCCCTGGAGCGTGGCGTGACGTTCATCGACACCGCGACCGCCTACGGCACCTACGGTCATGTGGCCGCCGCCCTGCGCGGATGGACCGAGCCGGTAGTGCTTTCCACGAAGACCCATGCTCGCGACGACGCCCGAATGGCGCGGGAGCACATCGACAAGGCCCTGCGCGAGATGGATCGCGAGTATGTCGACATAATGCTCTGCCACTGCGCGCGTGCGCTGCCCACGAGGGATCTGTGGGGCCCCTCGCTAGAGGAGCTCGCCAAGGCGCGCGAACGCGGGGACGCCCGCATGATCGGCATCAGCTCCCATACCATCGAGGGCGTCCGTATAGTCGCCGAGGACCCTGACATCGATGCCGTCCATCCGCTCATCAACATGGCCGGCCTCGGGATCACCGATGGCGGGCCCCAGGAGATGCTGGCGGCGATCCGCAAGGCCCATGCGGCCGGCAAGCTGGTCTACGCCATGAAGGCCCTCGGCGGCGGGAACCTCGTCCCCCGCCGCGAGGAAGCGTTGCGGTTCGCTCTGGCCGTGGACGAGATCGACGTGGTCGTCGTGGGCATGGTGACGCCGCAGGAGGTCGAATGGAACGTTCGGTTCTTCGCGCACGAGCCGATCCCCGAGGACCTGGCCGGTGAGACGGCGTTCCACACCAAGCGGCTCAACATCCTCGAGTTCCTGTGCCAGGGGTGCGCCGCCTGTGTGGAGCACTGCGAGAACGACGCCCTACGGGTCGAGGATGGCGTGGCCCGCGTGGACCCCGGACGGTGTATCCTGTGTGGCTACTGCGGGCCGCACTGCCCCCAGTTTGCGATCCGGATGGTGTGACCCCATGCCGTGCTTCCTCAGCCCCACTGCCGGGTACATCCTCAACGTCGGCCACGGCGCCGCTCCCGGCCCGATCGACAAAGCTGGCAGGGAGCTGCTCCGGGCCCTGTCGACGCGCGTGCTCGAGATCGCTGCGCTGCCATGCCAAGCCGAGAAGCGTTCCCTGTGGTACTGCCACAGTAAGCTCGAGCCTGTCCGGCCGCTCCTGCTGGTCTTCCCCGAGGACTCATGGGAGGAGATACTCCCCGCCGACCGGCTGACCCTCGCCGACCCCTTCTGGCGGCAGTGGGAGTGGTACCTGCGCCACCTGATCTACCGGCATGAGTCCATCCCCGATGACTCTGTCATCGAGCCGGACCTGTGGGTGCCAACCGTGCTGGGCGGTACGGGCTGGGGAATGGCGGCCCGGTACCAGTCCTCCGGTATGCCCAAGGGATCGTACGTCTGGTACGCGCCGATCGAGGAGGAGCGCGACCTCGACCGACTTGCGAGGCCGACCGTCTCCTACGACGCCGCGGCGACGCGAGCGCAGATGGATGCCCTCGGCGAGGTGCTGGGTGATCTCATGCCCATCCGCCGCGCTTGCCCTCTGTTCCACGCGAACATTATCGGCGAGGCCACCTGGCTCCGCGGACTGCAGCAGGTGCTCGTCGACATGTACGACCGCCCCGCCTGGCTGCACCGCCTGATGGGGCTGATCTCGGAGTCGCTGGTGCAGAGGGTGGAGCACCTGGAGCGCGAGGGGGTGCTGACGCTCAACAACCGCGGCCACTACAACGACTCAGGCGGCGTCGGGTGGTCCGATGAGCTGCCGAGCGACACCTTCGACGGAGACCACGTCCGCCTGCAGGATCTATGGGGTTTCGGTGTGGCGCAGGAGATGGACGGTGTCGGCCCGGCCCAGCACGAGGAGTTCGTGCTGCAGTACCAGCTCCCGCTGCTCGAACGGTGCGGGCTCAATGCCTACGGGTGCTGCGAGCCCTATACGACGAAGTTCGACATGCTGCGGAAGGTGCCGCGTCTGCGGCGCGTCTCGGTGAGCCCGTGGTGCGACCGCGAGGTCGCCGCCGCACGCCTCCGGGATGAGTGCATCTTCTCGTGGAAGCCCAACCCCGCCATGCTCGTGGGGCGCTTCAGTTCGGACGCCATCCGCGCGGACATCGAGCGCACACTCGACATCGCCCATGGGTGCGTGCTCGAGATCGTGCTGAAGGACACGTTCACCCTCGAACACGAACCCCAGCGGATCGAGGCATGGGCACAGACAGCCCGCGCGGCGATCGACGCACGCTGCGGCGGCTGAACACCAGGCCTCAGGCCCCAACGGGTCACGCGGAGGGGCCTCCCGCCGGGGGCTGTGAGGTCGCCTGGCATGAGGACACGCCCAGCGCCTTCAGTATCGACACGGCCGGGCACCAGTTGGTGAACGCCGACTGCAGCAGGTTCAGGCCCACGAAGGCCGTCAGGATGTGCCAGTAGGGGCTGACGAAATGCGCGAGTGCGGTCGAGAGAAGCACCATCACCCCCGCCATACATCGCAGCCATCGCTCAACGTTCATGTGTCACTCGCCTCCGCCAACGCCCTCTCAGGGCGTTGCGCCATGTCGGTGCCGACCAGGGCGCCACTGGGTAGATGCACCCGACACTCGTACATTGTAGCACCGGTGCTCGGCCCTGGGTTCCTCAGCGCTGTCGGCCGAGCGACGTGTAGCACGCCTGTGTCGTAGAATGGCGCTGGTGGGCGCATCCGTCCCGCGGAACGCGCGGCGAGGGCAGGACGAAGTATGGAGCGCAGCAGCCTCCGAGCAACCTTGGTGTACACCGGGCGTCTCGCGCTTGTCGCCGCGGTCTGGGCCGTCATTGTCACCGGGCCTTGGGAATCCCATGTCGAGGAGCGCGTGGAGCGCACGAAGCCCAGCGGCGCCGGCCTTCTGCAGACCGACGTTGCCCTCCGCTACCAAATCGCCCTCGTGGCACTGGGAGTGGACAGCCCGGTGCCGACCGGCCCTAGCGATCTGGGACGGATGCTGGACGACCGTGAGGCCGAGGGAGCGCCCGTGCGAGACGTCGCGCTACGCCGAGCCGCCGTAGCACTCCTGGGTGCCAGGGCCCCCACCGACGAACAGCGGAGCGAGGCCGCCGCGGCGCTTCTGGGCGGGGTCGACCGCGACGAGGGGGCAGCGGACCTTCGCGAGATCGCGGATGGGCTGGCACCCGACGCGGACGCCCCTGCCGTCGACCGAGCACTGCGGCACGCGCGGGCCCTTCGTCCGCCGTGGCTCGGGCTGTTCCTCACCATGCGTCTGGCCCCCACCGGTGAGGCCGGAGGCGAAGGCGCTCAAGCGCGGGACACGTTGGCGGCGCGGTCCGTCGCCTTCCTTGCCGTTCTGGCCCTGCTGGGTGCGTTCATGTTCGTCGCAGGCCTGGCCGGCGTTGTCATCCTCATCGTGCACATTGCGCTCCGCCAAGCGGCCCGGCGCCGGGCCGCGGCCGATGGCGCACCACCACCGCTTCCGCCGCCGACCGTCGGGCTGCCGGTGTTCTCCGATACGGTCCCGTACGACGCTTCACGTGCCTCGGGGGCGCTTCCGGCGCTGCCGCGGGCTCGGTGGGGCCTGATCGATGGGATCGAGGCACTGACCGTGATGATCGCCGGGCAGGTCGGCTTCCTGCTCGCCGCTCGCGCCGTGCTGGAGCCATTTGGCCTGGACCCGCACGGGGTAGCACCGATGGCCGCCGCGTTCGCGTTGTCCGGCGCCCTCACCGTGCTCTACTGCCACTGGCGCGCCCGCCGGTCCGGCCCTGGGTATGAGCAGGCCCTGGGGACGGCCGGAAGGTCGCCCTGGGCCGTGGTCGGGTGGGGGCTTGGCGGGTACTGCGCCATGGTACCCATCCTATTCGCCGCCGGGCTGCTCATGCGCCTGGCGATGCAAGAGGACAGTTACTCTGTCAACCCGGCGATCGAGATGACGCTGGGGATGACGAACCCGCTCGAGGTTTTTGCCATGTTCCTCGTCGTGGTCGCGGGAGCGCCGCTCGTAGAGGAGACGCTGTTCCGAGGGCTGCTCTTCGGTGCGCTGCGCGCGCGTTTCGGGCCGGCGATAGCCATCCTCTTCACGGGCATTGCATTCGGCGCGATGCACTTCGACCCCATGGTGGGGCCCCAACTCGCGATCATCGGCCTGACGCTGGGCTATGTGCGCGAGCGGAGCGGGTCCCTGTACCCGTGCATCGTGCTACATGCCCTGCAGAACGGCCTCTCGTTCGGGCTCATGGTTGGGATGAAGCTGTAGGCACGCATCGGGCTTGCCTGGGGACGCCGCTGCGGCCACGCGAAGGAGGGAGTGCGGATGGTTCGCGTGCGCATCGACGCCGACGGCGTGGAGATCCCCGTGCGCGTCATCCCGCGGGCGAAGAGGGACGAAGTCGCCGGGGAGAGAAACGGTGCGGTGTGCGTGCGTCTCACGGCGCCGCCGGTCGAGGGCGCTGCGAACAAGGCATTAGTGGAGCTTATCGCCCGGGCGTTTGGGGTGCCCAAAGCGGACGTCCTACTCACGTCCGGTGCGAAGTCGCGAGGGAAGTGTGTCAGGGTCAAGACGAACGCACCCGACGCCGTCCTGCAGGCTCTTGCCCGGCTGGAGATCGAGACGGCAGAGGCCTAGCCGGCGGCCGATCAAGCGTTGCCCAGGGGAGGAGAAGTCATGGCGGAGACAATGCGGGCCGCGGTGCTTCACGCCGTAGGGGACCTACGCGTTGATGATGTGGCCGCACCGAGGGAGGTCGGGCCAGACGACTGTCGGGTGAAGATCGGCGCCGTGGGGGTCTGCGGGTCCGACGTGCACTACTACGAGCATGGTAGGATCGGGCCGTTCATCGTCAAGAGCCCGATGATCCTCGGGCACGAGTGTGCCGGTACGGTCATCGAAGTGGGGGAGAACGTCACCGGCCTGGCCGTGGGGGATCGAGTAGCCATCGAGCCCGGCGTGCCATGCCGACGGTGCTATCACTGCCGCACCGGGCACTATAACCTGTGCAAGGACGTCGTCTTCTTCGCGACCCCGCCGGTGGATGGAGCGTTCTGCGAGTACGTCGTCCATCCCGCCGACTACCTCTTCCGCCTGCCGGACGGCATGCCGCTCGAGCATGGCGCCATGGCTGAGCCGCTGGCAGTGGGGGTCCATGCCGCGAATCGCGCGGGCGTGAAGACCGGCGATGTGGCAGTGGTGATCGGCACGGGCACCATCGGCCTGCTGACGATGCAGGCGGCGGCCGCGGCGGGGGCGACGACCCTCATCGCCTGCGATGTGCAGGACAACCGTCTGGCCCTGGCCCGGCAGCTCGGCGCTGACCACACCGTGAACGCGCGGCGCGAGTCGCTGACCGATGTCGTTGCGGACGTGACGCGCGGACGAGGCGCGGGTGTCGTCTTCGAGACCGCCGGCACCGTGCCCACAGTCCAGGCGACCACGGCGTGCGTCCGGTCCGGCGGCATGGTCGTGCTGGTGGGTCTGCCGCCGGAGAGCGTGTTCGAGTTCCCGGTGATGGACCTGCTGAACCGCGAGATCGACGTGCGCGCCGTCTTCCGTTACGCGAACGTCTACGGCTCGTGCGTGGGGCTGCTGGCATCGGGGAAGGTCAACGTGGAGCCCATGGTCACGGCGCGGTACCCGCTGGAACAGGTCGTGGATGCCATGGAGTTCGCGAGCAAGCGCAAGGATGCGTGCATCAAGGTACTGGTCGAGGTGCCATGAGCGACGTCGTGCAAGTCCGCGTTCTGAGGCTCCCCCATGCGGAGGGGCTCCCGCTGCCGGGGTACACGACAGCCGGCGCGGCGGGCATGGACGTGCACGCCGCCGTCGCAGAAAGTCTTACCATCGAGCCGGGCCGGGCGGCGCTCGTGCCGACCGGCCTCGTGCTGGAGATGCCGCCGGGCCATGAGGCGCAGATACGCCCCCGCAGCGGACTCGCACTGCGGCACATGATCTCGGTCCTCAACAGCCCGGGCACCATCGACTCGGACTACCGCGGGGAGCTCCAGATCATCCTCGCGAACCTCGGCCCTGCCGCCTTCACGGTTCAACGAGGGGATCGCATCGCGCAGATGGTCATCGCCCGGGTGGAGCGTGCGGAGCTGACAGTCGTTGGGTCGCTCACTGGAACGGCCCGCGGTGAGGGCGGCTTCGGGCACTCGGGGGTATGAGGGAGGAACCCCCTCTCCCCTCGGGAGAGGGCCGGGGTGAGGGGCCTCGCTTCGGGGCCAATCCGGTTAGGAGGACAACCGTGCGTGATTCCCTTCAGTTGTTCATCGCGACTCTCACTGGCGTGGGGGCCATCACCGTCCCCGGCGTCGCGCAACCGGCGGCCGGCATGCCGTTACCAACGCCTCAGCAGTTGGCCTGGCAGGAGGACGAGATGGCCATGTTCCTCCACTTCGGCGTGAACACGTTCACCGACCGCGAATGGGGGGAGGGGACCGAAGACCCCGCCGTCTTCGACCCCACGGAGTTGGATGCGCGCCAGTGGGCACGCGTCGCCAGGGAGGCGGGGTTCAAGCTCCTCATTCTCACCGCCAAGCATCACGATGGCTTCTGCCTCTGGCCGAGTGCGTACACGGAGCACTCGGTGAAGCATAGCCCGTGGCGCGGAGGCAAAGGCGATGTCGTGCGCGAGGTGGCCGATGCCTGCCGCGCCGAGGGGCTGAAGTTCGGATTCTACCTCTCGCCCTGGGACCGGCACGAGCCCACATACGGTGACTCACCGGCCTACAACGAGCACTTCCGCAGCCAGTTGCGCGAGCTGCTGACCGGCTATGGCGATGTCACGGAGGTGTGGTTCGACGGCGCCTGCGGCGAGGGCCCCAACGGCAAGCGCCAGGAGTACGACTGGGAGAGCTACTATGCCCTCATTCGCGAGCTGCAGCCGAACGCTCTGATCGCCATCTGCGGGCCGGACATCCGCTGGGTCGGCAACGAAGACGGCGTCGCCCGCGAGACCGAGTGGAGCGTTCAGGAGCGCAACGGGGCGCCCGTGTGGTACCCCGCGGAGTGCGATGTCTCCATCCGACCCGGCTGGTTCTGGCACGCGGAACAGGACGCGCAGGTGAAGTCGCTGGACCACCTTCTGGACATCTACTTCAAGTCGGTCGGCCGCAACAGTGTGCTCCTGCTCAACGTGCCGCCGAACCGGCAGGGGCTCCTCGCCGAGCCGGACGTCGAGCGGTTGCGCGAGCTGCGCGAAGCACTCGACGAGGCGTTCGCTCACGACCTCGCGCGCGGGGCGGAAGCGGGGTCGGCGGACACAGCGGACGACTCGCTGCCCGACTACGCAGTGGACGGGGACCCGGCAACCTACTGGGCCGCCTCAGGCGGTACGACGGAGTCCGTGCTGGAGATCGATCTTCGCGAGCCGCGGGAGTTCAACGTGCTGAGCGTCCAGGAGTACATCGCGCAGGGGCAGCGCGTGGACGGGTACACGCTACAGGCATGGGACGGTCAGGCCTGGACCGAGGTCGTGCGCGGAACCACGATCGGTCACAAGAAGCTGGACCGCTTCCCGATGGCGATGGCCCAGCGGGTGCGCTTGGGGCTGGCCCATCACGACGCGCCGCCCCTGATCCGTGCGTTCGAGCTGTACCATGCGCCGCGGCTGGCGCCGTAGCCCATGGGAACCGGGGACAGCCACCCATTTCGGGCGCGAGGCGCGTGGCCATGCCCGCGAGAATCCCCTGGGGAAATGGGTGGCTGTCCCCGGTTTCCCACCGGAGAACTAGCCGGCCTGGCCGCGGCGCGGGAGCAGCGTGGTCTCCATCGCGACCAGGACTTCCTCGCGCGTGTAGTAGTCCGCCACTGCGCTGGACGCCGCGGCCGACCGGGATCGATCGCGCGCCTTAAGGGCGGCGAACAGGTCCTTGCGCGCACCCAGCGAGGCGACCCGGCCATCCGCAGGCCCGATGGGAATCTCGCTTGCGGCGCGCCGGAAGAACTCGGCTACGACCTCGAACTGCCCATGCAGAAGCTCATTGCCGGACGCCATGTAGATGGCGTCGTGGAAACGCAAGCAGTGGCTCTCGAACAACTGGGGGTCGTGCAGCGAGTCCTCGGAGGCCGCGAGATGTCGCTCCATCCGGTCGAAGTCCCACTCCTTCGCACGCTCGATCACCAGGTCCAGGACCCCGAGATCGAGAATGCGACGGCACTCGACGATCTGGAGGAGCTGAGCGCGATCACGTGGGAAACGGAACATGATCTGGTCCGTCAACAGACGCATCGTGAACGGCAGCATGGTGTAGCCGTTCTTGGGCTGCGAGGTGACAACGCCCATGAACTCGAGCGACTTGAGGGCCTCGCGCACGGAGTGACGGCTCACGTTCAGCGTCTCAGACATCTCCCGCTCCGTGGGGAGGCGGTCTCCGGCCTGCAAATCGTTCTCCGTGATGTAGCGTTTGATCTCATCGAAGATCTGCTCGTAGAGTGTCACCCGACGAACGGAGCGCAGTTTGCCTTGAACCATTGCCCTCTCCCTAGGTGTGTGGCTGCGGCGCGCTCGGTTGCACTTGCACCTAACAGCCGCCCGCATCCAATCGTTCCCCCGCGACCACGCCCATGATACCGCAAACACCCAGGCGGCACCACGCCGTCCCGGCCCTCGTGTTCCTGGTCATAGTCGCCTGCCTCGGGCAACCGCAAGCCGGCGACGATACCGGTCTCCCACCGGGCACGGCCCTATGCCTGTCCGTTCGGCGGGTGCCCTGGGGGTTCTACCCCATCGCGCCGAATGGCGCTCTGGCCTTTCCGGATCGCGTCGCATTCGAGGTACTCTCGGGCGCCTGCTCCCCCTGCACGGCCCGAGTCATGCCGGGCGCCGGCCGCATCGGATTCGCCGCGGGGGTCGTTGCGGATGCCGAAGCCCGGCAGTCGCTAGAGGATGCCGTCGCGTGTGTCGCCGGTCAGCGCGGCCGACTGGGCCCGGGACTCGTGCCAACCGACTTCCCACACGCCTGGGACGTGACTATCCAGGAAGAGACCAGTGGCGCGACGCTCGAGGGCCCCTCCTCGGGTGTGGCATACGCGGCGGCCATCCTCAGCGCCCTGAGCGGCCGACCGATCGCCTCTGGATGCGCGTTCACGGGCACGATCGATACGTCCGGCCGCATCGGTCCGGTGGGTGGGGTGCTCGACAAGCTCCGCGCCGCAGGGGAGGCAGGTATCCGGTCTGCCATCGTGCCCGGAGAGCCGGATGCGGTGGCTCTGCGGCTCGCGCCCGAGCTCCGGGCCGTCGCGGGCTATAGCGGGCTGCGCGTGGTGTTCGTCGGCACACTCGCCGAGGCGGCGTTCCACGCCTTCGGGCCGGAGGTCGTTCCGCTCGAGGCCGGGGTGGCCTATGACCGCGAGTTCGCGCGTGCGAGCGAGTCGCTCGCTAACGGAGACACGGCAACGGCGCGCGCGGCGTTCGCCGAGATGGATCGCCTGCGTCCGGGCGACACGACGGCTGTGACGTGGAGTGTCATACTCACCATCTCGGCGGCGCTCGATGCTCTCGAACGAGGCAGTCCCGCCAGCGCGTCACGCATTGTGGCGGAGACCGAGGCGCCCGCGGGCCTCCCGGCCGGGTGGGCAGCGGCACTGACGGGTCTCGTGCACCTGCTGCGCGCCATCGACGCCGCTCTCCGCAGCGACCTTGGCGCCGCATCGGCCGAAGCGGCACAGGCCCTCCAGTCGTGTCCGGCCGACCCCGACACGCGGCAGTGGGCCATGCTCATCGAGCGCCGGCGCGATGTGGACGAGCGCCACGCGCCGAGCCTGACGGAAGGGCTGAGTCTGCCGGAGGACGGCACCATCGGGCAATGGGCGGCACGGTGCGTGGCCCGCGCCGTGGGGGACCGAGATGCGGCCCGGGAGGGCCGCCGAGTCGTCCCACTGGCGCTCCGGATCGACGAGGCACTTGCGGCCGCCGCAGACGGCGTGGACGATGCGCTGGTGACTGTGCTGACCGCCTGTGACCTCATTGAGGCCCAGACCGGCCTCCGCCTGTCGCCCCAGGCCGTGGCCGTCGGGGACTCGCCCGCACGAGAGCCCGACGGCCGTGAGCTGATCATTGGGCCCTGTCCGGACCAAGCGGCTGAGTGGAAGGACGTCCTCATTGCGGAACCGGGCGGCGCCACGATCCGCGTGCGTGTGCCCGAGGGCTATGACCGCCCGGTCTGGTATGTCATGCGCGCACTCCTCATCAGTCTGGGCGCGCGGGAAGAGCCCAGACGGAAGTGCGTGATGTCCGGTAGCCCCGATGGGGAGCCGTGCCTCACGCTGTGCGCGCGCACCCGTGCGGAGATCGCGGAGCGGTAGGCAGCCTCGCACGCACCACCGAAGCGGCAGCCGGGAGGCATGCACATGGGAGAGCAGGTGCTGAAGGGTAGCGCTATGGTTACCGTCATCATGGCGGATGGCGCCGCCGAGCCGGTGCTCCAGGCGGGCCACATGCTTGCGGAGGAGGTGAAGCTGCGCGCGGGCGTGGACGTTCGTCAGGCATCCCACTTCCCGCCGGGCGCCGCCGGGCTGAGCATCGTGGTCGGCGTCCGTGACGAGGTCGAGCGCCTGGTGCCTGCGCTGCGGCTCGCGGAGCCGGCGTGCCGCCGAGGGTCGCCGGCCCCGGAGGGCTATGTCGTGCAGCGCGTGGGGCCGGGGTCGCCCAGTACGGTTGTGGCCGGCAATGATGTGCTCGGCGCGCTATTCGGCGTCGGGAGGCTCCTGCGCGAGTCCCGTCTGACGCGCCGGAAGGTCGAACTGCCGACAGGCCCCCCGATCCCCTCCGCGCCGGACATGCAGGTGCGCGGCATCCAGCTCGGCTACCGAGAGGTCAACAACACGCTCGATGCGTGGGATCTGCCACAGTTCGACCGGTACCTGCGCGATCTCATCATGTTCGGCTGCAATGCCGTCGAGCTGACACCACCGGTCCAGCCGCCGAGCGATAGGGCCCAACCGGGCGACCTCGTCCGGCGCGAGTGGGAGATGAACCTGCGCCTGTCCACGCTGGTGCACTCCTATGGCCTGAAGGTCTCACTGTGGGTCCCGGTTACCGATGGTGACCCCCGCACGCCCAACGGGCGCGGGCAGATCCTCGACAACCGGCGGCGCCTCTTCGAGAGCATGCCCCACGTCGACGACGTTCTCGTGCCGGGCGGCGACCCGGGCGACACGCCTGTCGATGTCCTTCTGCCGCTCATGGCGGAGATCGCGGCCGTCCTGCACGCGGTCCATTCGGCGGCCGGCGTGTGGGTGAGTCACCAGGGCTTTGAGCCACCCGAGCGCGACCGCTTCTACCAGCTGCTGAGCGAGGAGCGGCCAGCGTGGCTCCGGGGCGTCGTCTTCGGGCCCTGGACGCGTGACAGCATCGAGCACACGCGCGAAGCCGTGCCCGCGGAGTACGCGGTCCGCGCCTATCCTGACATCACGCACTCATGCCGCTGCCAGTACCCGGTGCCCGATTGGGACCAGGCGTATGCCCTGGTCGAAGGCCGCGAAGTCGCCAACCCTCGGCCCGAGCAGCATCGGGCTATCTTCCGGCACATCGCGCCGCACTGCGACGGGTTCGTGGCCTACAGCGACGGGAACCACGACGACGCGAACAAGATGCTCTGGCTGGCTCTCGGATGGGACCCAACGATCCGCCCGGAGGAATGTATGGCGCAGTATGGCCGCGTCTTCGTCAGCCCCGAGGCCGCGGATGAGGTCGGCCGCGGGCTCTTCGGCCTTGAGCGGAACTGGCTCGGCCCGGCCCGACGCAATGCCGCCATCCGAGAGACCCTTGCGATCTGGCAGCACCTCCATGCTGCACACCCCACGAACTGGCGCGTCCAGCTCCACCACTTCCGCGGCCTGTGCGACCGCTATGTGCAGGTCAAGGCGAGGCATGACGACGGCCGCGAGCGACGAGTCCGGAGGCTGCTCCAGCAGGCTCTCCGCGAGGAGGTGGCGCTCGACGTCGCCATCGACGACGCCTGTCGCGCGCTGGGTGCGCCCATGCCGTCCCGACTGCGCGAGCTACGTGAGGAACTGTGGGCCCTCGGGCGCGCGCTACGGGAGAGCATTGGCCTGCAAATGTCGGTGGAGCTAGGCGGGCTGGATGAGCGGGGCAATGTCCTGGACCATCTCGACGAGCCGCTGAACAACGGCCGGTGGATGTTGGCCCTCCTCGGCGAGGCGGCAGGACGCAGCGACGCCGAGCAGCTCGCAGCGATGGGGCGAGTCCTCGACTGGGAGGATCCTGGACCGGGGGGGCACTATGACGACCTGGGCAATCCTGGCCGCCAGCCGCACCTTCTGGTTCAGTCGCGCTGGCACGATGACTTGGACTGCGTCCGTCGTCCCTTCGCCGACTTCAGCTTCCGCGAGCACGCAGCATCGGGCCGGCTCGCCTGGCGTTGTCAGGCAACGGCCCTCTACGATGCGCCGCTGAAGCTTCGGTATGCCGACCTCAACCCGTCCGCCCAGTACACGCTGCGGGTCGTGTACGCCGGACGCTTCAGGACGACGATAACCCTGACCGCCAACGGGCGGATACCCATCCATGGGCCACAGCCGACCCCCGACCGTCCGGAGGTCCTCGAGTTCGAGATCCCCAGGACGGCCACTACGGAAGGCGTGCTGGAGCTGGAGTGGCGCCGCGTCGGTCACGAAGGCCGCGGGCCCCAGGTTGCCGAGGCGTGGCTGGTCAGAGGGTGATGGGGCCGAACCCTTACCGCAGGGAATGGCTCGGCCTCATTACGCCGACTCCATCTCGATCCGCCACACTCGGGTCTCGTTGGTGCTGTTCGGGCAGGCCACCTCGTCGGGTAGGAGCCCTCGTGCACAAGCAGATACCCCACTCCCAGGCGCACGACGCAAGCGGGGCGCGTGCGGAACGTGTGCCATCCCCCGACGTCGAAGGCGGGGCCGCCGCCCGCCGGATCAGCCTGCCAATTGCCCGAACTCGCCGGCCAGCAGGGCCTGCTTGGCGTCCATGTAGTAGCGGAAGTTGTCCCACGAGACGTCGGGCGGGACGGTGTGGTCCACCGTGGGGATGAAGCCGCCCTCCTCGATGAGCGGGATGAACTCGGCGAGGTGGCGACGGGTGGCTTCAGGACCGAGGGCGATGATGCGCTTATCCACACCGCCCCAGAGCCTTAGGCCGCGACCGAACCGCCGCCGCCACTGTTGGGGGCTTACCTCCGACGCGCGTTCGATCGGCCAGATAACATCGACGCCGGCGTCCATCATCACGGGGATCAGAACGGTTGGATCCCCATCGGTGTCGACCACGAAGTAGCGCGTGCCGTAGCTCCTGAAGAACTCCACCATCCGCTTGAGGTGGGGGAAGACGAACTTGCGGTAGGTGTCCGGGCCCAGGAGCGGCCCGCCCTTCGCCGCCAGGTCCTCGTTCAGGCAGAAGTAGTCGACCGGAATCTGCTCCAGTACGCAGCGGCTGGTCTCGATGATGAAGTCGGCGTAGAACTCCATCATCTCGTGCATCAGGTCCGGGTAGTCGTACCATGCGTACGAGAGGTGCTCGGTGCCCATGAACTCCCTCGCGCGCCAGTAGAAGCCGTTCGCGGCGCAGTTCGTGCCGAGGATCAGCGGATAGGACCGCTGCTTCCACTCCGCGATCCGCGCGTCAAGGTCCACGGGGTAGCGCTCGGGCATGGCGGCGATGAGACGTCGCTTCACCTCGGGGAATTCCTCGGGCGTGTGCACGGGGAAGTCGATGTACTCGTCCATGCACATACGGCCGCCGCCGACGGTGCCCTCGATCAGCGCGCGCGTGACGATCCCATTGCAGTTGCGGGTCACCTCGTACCGCTCGGTACGCTCAAGCACCTCCGGCTCGAAGTGCGGGATGAAGCCATAGTTCATGGGGATGTAGTCGCGATGGTCGAGCCCGAGTCCATCCTCGCCGACGAACCAGTTCCACGTGAAGCCGGCGATGGCATCCGGCGCCTCGCTGCGCCACCGGGCCACGGTCTGCGGCCACACGCCGAGCTCATGGTTCGGTCGCCGATCCGAAGGCTGGTACTCCATACACGCCAGGAAGCGCTCAAGCTCGGTAGCCACGGTCGATCTCCTCATCCATCCCGTAGCAGCGGCCCGGCGGAGGACATCGCGACTGAAGTCGCTCCTACGAGTCGCACGAAAGGACAGCGCCGCACTCAGGAGAGCACGGCGCTGCATTGTACCACGCAACAACGGAGGCGGGGGTCAGGAGGCCGCGGAGCGTTCGTGTGCTTTGCGGGCCAGTTCGGCCTCGCGAATGACCCGCTCAGCCTCAAGGTCGACAATGGAGCCTCGCTTAGACATCATCACGGCCACCGTGAGCGCGGCGATACACACCAGGCAGATGGCCGCGCGCGGGACAGCCCCCATGTCCTTGCCGACACCCACCGCCACGGGGACGATCAGGAGGGCGACGAGGTTCATCACCTTGATCATCGGGTTCAGAGCCGGGCCGGCCGTGTCCTTGAGCGGGTCTCCGACCGTGTCGCAAATGACACCGGCCTTGTGGTACTCCGTGCCCTTCCCGCCGAAGAGCCCGTCCTCGATCTTCTTCTTGGCGTTATCCCATGCGCCGCCGGTGTTGGACATGAAGACGGCCATGAGCTGCCCGCTGAGGATCACGCCCACGAGGTAACCGCCGAGCGCGGCCACGCCCTCGTAAGCCCCACCCAGCGACGCGAAGCCGAGACCGAAGCACACGAGGACGGGCGTCGCGATCGCCAGGATACCTGGGCCAATGAGCTCCTTCTGGGCGGCGGCTGTCGCGATCGCCACACATCGGCCGTAGTCCGGCTTCTCACTGCCGTCCCAGATGCCCTTGATCTCACGGAACTGACGCCGCACCTCCTCGACGATGAGGAACGCGGCGCGAGACACGGCGTTGATGGCGAACGACGAGAACAGGAACGGTACAGAGCCGCCGATGAGGAAGCCGACGAAGACCATCGGGTCGTTCACGAGCACACCGGCGATGCCGGCACTCTCGAAGTTCGCCGAGTCGATGAACGACCGGAACAGCGAGATCGCCGCCAGGACGGCCGTCGCGATGGCGAAGCCCTTGGTGAGCGCCTTGGTCGTATTGCCGACAGCGTCGAGCTGCGCCACGACCTTGGTCGCGTTCGGGTAGTCCTCCGGGTTCGTGCCGGACATCTCGAAGACGCCGTTCGCGTTGTCGGAGATCGGGCCGTACGTATCCATCGCGAGGATGTAGCCCGTGGTGGTCAGGAGGCCGAGGCCGGCGAGCGAGATGCCGTAAGCGCCCAGCGCCGGGTCGCCACCGAAGATCACGAAGCTCGCCACGATCGTGCCGGCGATGGCGATGATGCTCCAGACACTACTTTCCAGCCCCTGCGCCAGGCCGCTGAGGATCATCGTGGCCGGCCCGGTCTTCGCGCTGTGAGCTATCTCAGTAACCGGTGGCTTGTTCACGTGCGTGAACCAGTCGGTCAGGTAGCCGATGACCATGGCCAGCACCAGGCCGGAGACGGTCGCGATTGCGTAGCGGTAGTCGGGCCCAAACTCGTCGCGCATGTAGAAGTGGGTCACCACGAAGGTCAGGACCATCGAGACCCCGATGGAGGCGTAGAACCCCTTGTTGATGGGCTTCATGGCATCCCCGACGCCGCCCTCCTCCTTCGCCTTGACGAGGAAGATGCCGACGATGGATGCGACGATGCCGACCATGCGGATGAGGAGCGGATAGGCCCAGAGCTTCGCGGCGAAGGAGGGATCGATGCTGCTCTTGTTGGCCTCGTAGGCGAACACACCGAGGATGATCGCCGCAACCAGTGTGACCTCGTAGCTCTCGAACACGTCGGCGGCCATGCCCGCGCAGTCGCCGACGTTGTCGCCGACATTGTCCGCGATCGTCGCCGGATTACGCGGGTCGTCCTCGGGAATGCCGGCCTCGACCTTCCCCACAAGGTCCGCACCGACATCGGCAGCCTTAGTGAAGATGCCGCCGCCCACGCGCATGAAGAGCGCGACGAGGCTCCCGCCGAAGCCGAAGCCGACGAGGACGGACATCGCGTGGTCTTTGAAGATCAGGAAGATGACGCAGGCGCCGAGCAGGCCCAGGCCAACGGTGAACAGGCCGGATACGGCCCCGGCCCAGAACGCAATGCGCAGCGCCATCCCAAAGCTGCTCAGCGCCGCCGCCGCGACGCGCGCGTTCGCGCGCACCGCGAGCCACATGCCCGTGTAACCTGCCGAAGCCGACGCGCAGCACCCCATGAGGAACGCGACGGCGATTCCTACCGGGATCAGGAGCCCCGGATACTGGGGCCGGTACAGAAGAAACAGACCGCCCCCCAGGACGACCAGGAAGATGACCAGAGTCTTGAACTGACGGTGGAGGTACGCCCGAGCGCCCTCCTGGATGGCCAAGGACACGTCCTGCATGCCCTGGCTGCCCTGGCTCTGGGCAAGCACCCACCTCAGGAACCCATACCCGAAGCCGAGGCAGACAAAAGCGCTGGCGAACACCAGCCAGACGATGTTCTGCTCCTCCGGCCCCCACGCAAGCGTGTAGTTATGCATGACTCGTGCCGACTCCTCTCATGCCACTCGCACCCAAGGGTGCGGGCTCGCACCGGCCTCCTCTCGCCGGTGGCGAACCTCTCCTATGTCGCGCCCCCCAGCAGCGCCAGTCCCACGATCGCGAGGACGACGCAGTACACGGCGAAGACCCACAGGCGCCCGCGCGTCACGGCGGACCTAAGCAGCCACAACGCAGCCAGGCCCACGACGAACGCCAGGAGCGCGCCGACGGCGTAGCTCCACTCCACGCCCTCCCCCGCCAGGTCCCTGGCCTCGAAGAGCGTGGCGCCAAACACGGATGGGATCATCAGCAGGAAAGCGAACCGGAACGCCAGCTCACGCGGCAGCCCCAGCAGCACGCCCGTGCAGAGGGTGGCGCCGGACCGGGAGATACCTGGGGCGATCGCCAGGCCTTGAGCCACGCCGACCACGATCGCCCAATGCGCCGGGAAAGGTCGCTGCTCCTCGGCCTCCGCCGACCGGTGACGCAACGCCCGGTCAGTGATGAGCAGCAGTCCCGCCGTGATGAACAGCATGAAGCAGGCCGTGCTCGGCGCGGCGAACAACGGCTCGAAGACCTTGCTCCCGGCAACGCCGATGAGAGCTGTCGGCACTGTGGCGAGCACGATCATGACCGCCATGCGAGACCAGGGGTCGTCGCGGTACAACTCCCGCCATTGGGTAGGCTGTCGCGCCATGCGCCACAAGCCGTCGGCCGCGCGTCGCACGTCCTGCCAGAAGAAGACGAGAGCCGAGAGGAGCGTACCGAAGTGCACGAGGATATCGAAGGAGAGGGGGGGAGAGCCGTTGCCGAAAAGGGCCGGCACGATGACGAGGTGCGCTGAGCTGGAGACGGGAAGGAACTCCGTCAAGCCCTGGAGCGCGCCCAGCCCAATCGCGTTCTCCGCTGTCATGAACGACCTCACTCGGCGCGGCACGAGAGTGAATGTCGCGCCGAAGCAATGGAACGCCCTCACCCCACGCATGGACCGTTACGCGGGCAGCAGGTACCGGTCGGGAGTGGTTGGCGCACACGCACGACTGCGAACACAACGCCCTCGCCCGGCACCCTACGAAGCCGGGCCCCCGTACGGGCGTCGCACGGCGGCGTGTCCGCCAAGTCGTCGGCGGTAGTTGTAGCACAAATCCGCCATGGCGCCAAGAATGGGACCGCGCCGTCTCAGCCGTTGAGGAGCAGCTCGCGCAGCGTCGGACGTCCCGCCACGGCCAGGACTCGGTGGGATAGAGCGTCCAGGAGCGCGAGGGCCTCAGCCGCGCCCAGCGGGTGCCACCACGGTTCGCCGAGCCCCCCTCGTCCTGGTCGAGCGAACGGAACGGCAGCCAGTGTCCCCTCACAGGTCGGGAGCAGGGACCGCAGCTCGATAACCTCGAGAGGGCACTCCGGCCAGTCGTGGATCCAGCACACGATGATGTCACACACGGTGGGGTCGTGACGGTGAAAGAGGAAGTTCCGACTCGCGAACTCGAACTCGACCCTGACACGGCGCCAGCCGCGGCCCGCGAACCGCCGTGCCACACAGTCGGGGTAACTAGTCCGGATCTCCTCGACACGGAACCCGAGATCCTCGGCCACCTTGGAGAACAGGTAGACAACTCCCTGCTCGTTCACCGGCCCGTAGACCATGCCACGGAAGTTAATGACATCGCCCACGAGGCTATCGAGTCGCGACATCGCCGCTGATCCCCCCGTCGGCCCGCTCCGCTCGTGTCGGTCCACGACCACGTCGATGGCCCTTGTATCACCATTCGCCATAGATCTGTCAAGTCGAACCTGTAAACCCCCTGCCGACCGGCAAACCGTCGGGGGGCATTGCGCGTCTAAGGCGTGATAGCCGTGTGGGCGTTCCGGTGGGAGGACGATGGATATGACACAACGCGTACAACTCGCGCTCTATCGCGGAGCGCTTCTACTGACGCTGGCCGCGCTGGTTGTGGTGGTTGCGCGGCATCCGGCACAGCCCGGTCGGGACTCGGTCGAGGCGGCGTCGGTAACCGACCCGGCGGGCGCCGCCGATGCCGTGCGGCTCGGCCAGGCCTTTGCCGCCGCCGCGGAGACCGCAGCGCCCGCTGTAGTGAATATCGCCGCCACGGTGCCCCGGCCGCGCTCGATGATGGAGGAGTTCCTCGGTGGTGGATTCCGCGGGATGCCGGAGGCCGTCAGCGAGAGCCTGGGCTCCGGGGTCATCATCGATCCGCGAGGCTACGTCGTCACCAATAACCACGTCGTCGCCGGGGCGGAGCAGATCCGCGTATCACTGCAGGACAACCGCGAGTTCGACGCCACAGTGCAGGGCGCCGATCCGACGACGGACATCGCCGTACTCAAGATCGAGGCGGACGGCCTACCCTCGATTCAGTGGGCGGACACGGACGCGCTGAAGGTCGGCGAGTGGGTGATCGCCATCGGCAGCCCGTTCGGCCTCAATCACACCATCACCGCCGGGATCGTGAGCGCCAAAGGGCGTGTCGATGTCGAGCTGTCGGGCTACACCGAGTTCATCCAGACCGATGCCGCCATCAACCCCGGCAACTCGGGTGGCGCTCTCGTGGACATCTACGGCCGCCTAGTGGGCATCAACACCGCCATCGCGAGCAACACCGGCGGGTACCAGGGCATTGGGTTCGCCATACCGTCAAGCGAGGCCCGGCCGATCGTGGACACCCTGGTCCGAACCGGCAAGGTGGACCACGGCTTCATCGGCGTAATCACGACCCCGCTGACGCCATGGCTCCAGCGACGTGCGGGCGTCGAGGGCAAGGAAGGCGAGCTGGTCGTGGCCCAGATGTACGAAGACAGCCCGGCCCACAAGGCGGGGCTCGAGCCCGGCGACGTGGTCGAGCAGGTCGCCGGTGTCGCCATGGACAGCCAGCACACCCTCGCCAAGACCATCAGTGACCAGGTGCCCGGTGGGAAGGTTGACGCGGTCGTCCGTCGCGCCGGCAAGCGGTACAAGGCGACGCTGAGTGTTATTGCCCATCCCATCGACCGTCGCGGGCGGCCTGTCCCTGGCGCATAGCAGGCTGGCGCGGCGCGAACTCGCCGGCTTCCGAAGGAACCCGCCTCCTAGCTGGGGAAAAGCCCCGCACCCCGAGCCAGGGGACAGGACATGACGGAGGCTGGCGAGTGACGGACAGACCTGCGGACGCACAGCGATTCCCCGTGGAGAGTTTCGCCTGGCCCGCCGGGCGGCGGGCGGCAGTGAGCCTGACCTTCGACGATGCCCGGCAGAGCCAGGTCGCGACCGGCATCCCCATCCTGGGCCGCCACGGCCTGCGGGGGACGTTCTTCGTCTCGATCGGCTCGCTGGAGCAGCGCCCGGACGACTGGAAGCGCGCCGCCGAGACGGGGCACGAGATCGCGAACCACACGCTGACCCACCCCTGCTCCGGCAACTTCGGCTTCGCCCATGGCAACGCGCTGGAGCTCTATACCCTCGACCGCATGGAAGACGAGCTGACGGAAGCAAGCGAAACCATCGAGCAGCTCGTCGGCGTGCGCCCACGTACGTTCGCATACCCGTGCGGGCAGACGTACGTGGGCCGGGGAGAGAACGCGCGAAGCTACGTCCCGCTTGTCGCACGTCACTTCCTCGCGGGGCGGAACGCCTTCGATGAGATCCACAATGACCCCACATTCTGCGACCTGGCGCAGCTCTTCTCCCTGGACGCCGACCAGAAGGGGCTGGACACGCTGCTCGGCTGGGTGGGGGCGGCTCGGGCGGCCGGCGGCTGGCTGATCCTCATGGTCCACGACATCGGCGGCGACGGCCGGCAGACGATCAACGCCCAGGTGCTCGACAGCCTCTGCCGCGAGCTCACCGCGACGCCCGACGTCTGGGTAGACACCATGGCGGCCGTCGCCGAGCACATCGCCGCCACGCGCCGCTGAGCGAGCGGCCTGGGCCTGGAGCGGCGCAGGACCCCTTGCGCCTGAGGGCGAACACCACTTCGTGGGTCCCTCGGCCATTCTGGCGGCAACGGAGCACGGTGTCCATGGTCTCTCACGCCATTCAGTCTCTTCCCGAGCCCCTCGCGGAGAAGTTGCGCGAGGTGGTGGAGCGCGTCACAAGCCGGGCGCAGGCGCAGCTCATCATCCTGTTCGGCTCCCATGCGGAAGGGCGCGCCGGCCCGGAGAGCGATGTAGACCTTGTGGTCGTCGTCGATACACCCGACTGGCACAGGACCTCCGTGGACCTCTCCCTGGCGGTTAGGCCCGTGCTATCCCCATATCCGTGCGACCTCCTCGTCTACACCAAGGAGGGTTGGGAGCACAACAGGCACATCATCGGCTTCGTCGCCCGGGATGCTGATCGGGGAGGAGTGAGGCTCTATGAGGCCCCCTGATGGCCTATGGGCATCGGTACAGGAGTGGATGGGGTTCGCGGCACGCGACCTGCAGGCGGCAGAGATACTGCTCGCCACCCCCGGCCAGGAGTCCAACGCGTGCTTCCTCGCCCAGCAGGCTGCAGAGAAGGCGCTCAAAGCGTATCTCGTGGCGTTGGGCGAGGGCAGTGTACCCCGAACCCATGATCTGTGGACACTAGCAGGCCTGGTCCATGGCCGCGGCGGCGTGGCGCCCCCGGATGCCTGCCTGGCCGGGCTCGACCAGTTCGCGGTGACGCCCCGGTACCCTGGCGCCGAAGCCGCCACACACGACACGGCCGAGGCGGCAGTTGGATCCGCGCGCGCGGTCGTTGAGCACGTTCTCGCGCAGTTGCCGGCGCAAGACGAGGAACAGGCCGGCGATGGCGCCGACTGAGATGAAGTAGGAGGAGCATCAATGTACCGAGTCGGGCACAGGGAAATCGGCGCGATTGCTGAGGTTATTCTGAGTGGCGAGCTGTTCCGCTACCATGCGGGCGGCGAGTGCGAGGCATTCGAGAAGCATTGGGCCGAGTACCTCGGCGTGCGGCATGTGCGAATGACCTCCAGCGGGACGACCGCCATCACCGCGGCCCTCGCGGCGCTGAAGATCGGCCCGGGCGATGAGGTGCTCGTCCCCGCGTGTACCTACATGGCCTCCGCCGTCTCGGTGCTGGCCGTCGGCGCGATCCCCGTGGTCGTCGATGTCGACGAGTCCATCACCCTGAGCCCGGAGGCTCTGGAGGAGAAGATCGGCCCGAACACCCGCGCAGTGATGCCGGTGCATATCTGGGGCCTCGTCTGCGACATGGACCGCCTCATGGAGATCGCCAGGCGCCGCAACATACTTGTCGTGGAGGACGCCTGCCAGTGCGTCGGCGGAGGCTACAAAGGGCGAATGTGCGGGTCAATCGGCGACGCCGGGGCTTTCAGCTTCAACTACTACAAGGTGATGACTTGCGGTGAGGGCGGTGCCGTGGTCACGAACAGTGATGAAGTGGACCGGCGCGCGGGGTGCATGATCGACTGCTGCAGCTTCTACTGGTCCGGCCGGTCGGACGACTTCATCCCCTTCACGGGCAACGGCTCCAGGGCGTCGGAGATCGAGGGAGCGATGATGAGCGCCCAGCTCGGCCGCCTCCCCGCGATGCTGGCCTCCATGCGCGCCCAGAAGGCTCGTATCCTTGCTGAGACGGCCAGAACCGGCCTCACCGCCGCGCCCTCGCACAGCCTCGAGTGGGAGATCGGCGCTCACGTGCTCTACAACTTCCACACGGCCGCGCAGGCGGAGTCGTTCGCCGAGCTGGTTGGCGGTGGCATCGTGGGGAAGACGGGCCGGCACATCTACACCGAGTGGGACCCCATCTTCGCCCACCAGGGCGGCCACGTCCCGGCAATGAACCCGTACAACTTCCCGCAGAACGAGCCCTGCCGCAAGGACTACACGAAGGACATGTGTGCGAAGTCGATCGACCTATGCAACCGCACCGTGATGATCGCCACCCATCCCGACCGCCCGGAGTCGGAGACCACCGCGCTCATCGAGCGGATCCGCGACGCGGCGGAGGTGGTGCTCTAGGTCGCGCTGACGGAGGCCCGAGCGGAAAACGGGGACTGTCCCGGCGAGGTGGATAGCGGTGGTCGTGGACTGTCCCCGCTTTCCGCGGCCTGGCAGATGGCACGAGGGGGGAAGCAATGCGCAGCATAGCCAGAGGCGTTTCACATGTCGTGGTGGTCGTCGCGCTGGCCCTGTCGAACGTGAGCGCCGACGGCGGGTTCTTCGCGGACCAGAGCTGGGGGGATGCGGGGAAGCCGTCGTCCGCCGCGCAGAAGGCCGTCATCATCCGCGAGGGCGAGGACGAGGTGCTCCTGCTGCAGACGACCTATCGCGGCCGCCTCGCGTCGTTCGCGTGGGTCATCCCCGTCCCGACCGTGCCGCCGGAGGTCTTCGAGGCGGAACCCCACTTCATGGACGCCGTGTTCCTGCACACGAACCCACGGGTGCAGACGCGGATCCGCGAGCCGATGTCGTTCGGCCGTGCCAAGGACGAGGCCGGGTCGGCTGGCGGGGCGGAACCAGCGGATGTCACCGTCCACGCGCGGCTGGAGGTGGGCGACTACGATGCCGCTGTGCTCTCCGCGGAGACAGCGAGCTCCCTCACCAACTGGCTGCGGGACAACGGCTACGCGGTACCTGAGTCCGACGATGCCTCGATCGAGCCGTACATCGCGCAGCAGTTCGCGTTCGTGGCCGTGAAGCTGCTGCCGCGAGTCCTCGAACAGCGGAACACGCAGCGTGACCTGGCGCCGCTCGGGATCCGCTTCAAGGCGGAGCGCCTGTTCTACCCGCTCGTCATCTCCCGCGCGACGGCGCCGGAACTCACGAGCCTGCTGCTGTGCATTCTCTCGCCGGAGCCCGTGCAGTGCCTCTCGCTGCCGATGACCTTCCCGCCCAAGAGCACGTCCCTCGACGAGGGCGCGACCTTTGGCTCGTTCCGTCGCGCCTTTGCACGGACTGGCGGGCCGCACCTCCTCGTCGAGTACTGCGCGCAAGGCGGCCTGCCGTACTTCGACCTGTCCTACCGAGCGTCCGACTGGAGCCGGCCTCAGCCCACGGGGCTCGCGTCTCTGCACGCCACTCGCCTCTTCGGCCTGCTGAAGCCAGAGGAGATGGTCGACTTTGAGTTCGCGCCCGCGGGCAAGCCTGTGCCGGACGTCCGGCTCGAGGTGCTGCGTTCGGTTCGTGTTGGCTCCCTCTGGCAGCACGTGGCGGGGCTGGTCCTCAACCCCTGTGGCTTCTTCGCCGCCGTGATGGCCATGGCTGTCCTGGACCTCCTGTGGGTCGGATGGCGAGGGAGAAGTCGCCGATCCGGCCCGGGCGGCAAGCTGCTCGTGGTAGTGCTCGTGCTGTGCTGCGTCCGGTACGCACATTCCGGGATACGCGGGGATCTTTACAACCTCCCGCGCACGCTCCAGCCGGTCGAGGAGGCCATCGGGCGTTTCCAGGAGGACATGGGCGCATTCCCCTCGGTCCTCGATGCCCTTTCCCGGGCGGACGCGCCCACCGCCGGCCTCGATGCCAGTGGCAACGAGGTGGAGCTGAGTGGCGAATGGCATGGCCCCTACCTGGGCGCGCTCCCCGAAGCTCCGCTGGGCAAGGGCTTCGTCTATGACGTGCTCAACCTTCGCCCGGTGGACGATGCCGCATGGCGGGGCCAGGTCAGGCGGCGGCATGACGATCGAGGCTTCGCAGGGGGGAGGCGGTTCTGGGATCCGCCGAGCCACTCGAAGGGTGCGGCGAGCGCGGCGCGTGCGATCCAGGCCGCGTGCATGGGACGGGTGCTCGTAAGCCACCCCCTCGCCACGAATCCCCTTGTGGTCATGGCGCGCCTCGATGCGGACTTCGCGGCCAGGCAGGACGCGCTCGACGCTCTTCCGCCCGAGCAGCCCAAGCAGCCGGGGCACGAGGGGGCTTCGCGACAGAAGCTCCTGGCGGAGGACGGATGCGAGGCGATCGGCGCGCATGGATGGGGCTTCGCCCCATTGGCGAAACGAATGGTGTGGGCCACCGAGATACACCGCGACCGCCTGACCATGCTGGCGGGGCTCTTCGGCATAGGCCCGGAAGGCATCGAGCAGGTGCTGGTCCGTCGTCCCATGGAGTATGCAGTGGATGCAGTGTGGACCTCGGCCGATGGCGGGTCGATGCTCTTGCGGAGGCGCCCTGCCGTGCGGAGTGCGGCGCCAAGGGTGGGCGAGGAGCCCACGATGTACCTCGTCGCGCAGTCGGACGCGGAACCACGTGCACTAGCTGGCCAGTGGCATCTTGCCTCCTTCGCCCCCCAGGGCGAGAATGCGTTCCTGCTCGGCAAGCCGGAGAGCGGCGCCACGGAAGGAGAGGCCCTGTGCCGGATGGACCCCGCGAGCGGGCGGGTCGAGGTGCTGCAGCAATCCCTCGATGGCAACGTGCTGGAGGTCTCCGAGCATGGAGTCCTCGTCACCGACTCGGCTGGGCTTGTGCTGCTATCTGCAGACGGAATGAGGGTCATGCACAGGCGTCCGCTGGACGGGGCTTGGCCGATCATCTCGACCCAGACGTGCGAGCGCGGCGTCGCCTACGCCCGGCTGGGTCCGCGGACCGGTGCGGGAGGCAGCACTGACGAGGTGACGGTGAGCTACCAGTCGTGGCGGACGGGCCAGGCGGCCGAGTTCCTCGCCCGCGAGCGGTACCAGAGAGGTGGGTACCCGTACAAGCACGACATCCCTGTCGCACTGCTGGGCATTGAGGGCGGGAGGCTCCTGGTCGCCTGGCGTGTGGACGAGGATCGGTTCGCGGTGCGGCGGATGGCGCTGCCAGAGTGAGGCCTGGATCGTTGCTCGCGAGAGTAGTCTGCGCGGGGCAGCGGACGCGACTCCGGGGCAGGCAGAGCGTCTACCCCGTTGAGGGTCCAAGCGCCTCCCGGTGATGGGTGTACGCGGCGCGCTGAAGCGTAGGGCTGGAGGTTGGCCGCATGGCAGCGATGCTCACGAAAGTGTATGTGGCGTGCCTCGTCGGCGGGCTCGCGCTGAGCGTGGTCATGCTGCTCAGCGGCGGCTCGGTCGCTCGCTTCCGGCTGCCGCGTGTGCGGGGGCCGCGCATCCGGCTGCCCCGTATCCGACTGCCGCGGCTCGGCCGAGCGGTACACGTGCCGCACGCTCCGAGCATCGCGGCTGCGGCTTCCCAGGCGACGCGCACCTCCCTGGCGAGGATCCCGCCAGGCACGGTGCCGGTGTTCGTGGGGATGTTCGCGACGCTGTTCGGGGCCACGGGCCTGGTGTGCCTACACACGCTGGGCCTTCCCGTCCTGCCTTCGCTCGTAGCGGCCGGCGGCGCGAGCGTCCTGCTGACGACGCTCTGCTCCTGGGCCCTGCTGGGCTACTTCGTCGCCGGGACAGAGGCCGGCGAGATCCGCGGCTGGAGCCCGATCGGGGCAATGGGGCAGATCAGTCTCGCCGTGCCGGAGGGCGGCGTCGGCGCCGTGGCGGTTCGCGCAGCGGGGAAGCGGGTCGCTCTTCCGGCGCGGGGCAGGGACGGCTGCGCTCTGGCACTTCGAGCACGAGTGATGATCGTCGACATGGACGGGCATATCGCCGTGGTGGAGGAGTTCGACCTCGGTTCGTAGCGCCTGGATCGCGACTGAAGTCCCTCCTACGAAGCATACCGTAGGAGGGACTTCAGTCCCGATGGCAGGGGCCGGCATTCTGGGAAGAGGGTGTTCGGTCATGGAATGGCTCACGAGCTTCGCAGGGATCGCGACCATCGTGGTCGCCATGTTCATCGCGGTGTGCGCGTTCTTCGCCTCGCGCTATGAGAAGGTGGGTCCCAACGAGGTACTCATCGTGTCCGGGCGGCGCAGCACCTACCGGGACCCCGTATCCATGGAGATGGTGACGAGGAACTTCCGGATCTACCATGGCGGGGGCACCTTCGTCTGGCCCGTTCGCGAGCGCGTGGACCGGATGTCCGTGGAGCTGATGACCCTGGAGATACGCACGCCGGAGTTCTTCACGAAGTTCGGCGTCCCGATCGTCGTGGACGCGATCGCCCAGATCAAGGTCCGCAGCGACGACCCGGTGGCCACGGCGACGGCGGCGGAGATGTTCCTGAGCAAGGGGCGCGATGAGATGAACGAGATCGCGCACCAGATGATGCAGGGCCACCTCCGCGCGGTCATCAGCACGCTCCCCTTCGAGGAGTGCCACGCGAACCCCGAGGCGTTCGCTCAGACCGTGCAGCGGCTGACGGGCGAGGACCTGGCGAACATGGGGATCCAGGTCGTGAGCTTTACGATCCGCGGGATCCAGGACCCGGGCGGCTACCTTACCGCCCTCGGCCGGCCGCAGATGGCCCAGGTGCGGCGGGACGCCGATCTCGGCGAAGCCAACGCCCTCCGCGACGCCACTATCGGGAAGGCGAAGGCGGAGCGCGAATCCGCGGTGGAATCGGCCAAAGCCAGCGAGGAGTCCTGGCTGGCGCAGATCTCCGCGGAGCTGGCCATCGCCAATGCCGAGAGGGATAAGAACGTCAGACTCCATGAGTACAACCGCGAGGTCGCCCAGTCTCAGGCCACGAGCGATGTGGCCTACGCGCTGCAGAAGGCCAAGGTCCAGCAGGCCGTGGTCGAGGAGGAGGTCGGCGTCACCAAGGTCGAGCGCAGCGCGCAGGTGCTCGTCGAGGAGCTGGAGATCCAGCGCAGGCAGAAAGAGCTCGTTCACGCCATCGAGAAACCGGCCGAGGCGGAGCGGTACCGCATCGAGGCCCTTGCTAAGGCCGAGCAGCAGCGCCTGACCCTCCTGGCGGAGGCGGAGGCCAACGCGTCGCGGATCCGGGGCATCGCGGAAGCCGATGTCATCCGCGCCAAGGGCGACGCCGAGGCCGAGGCGATTCGCCAGAAGGGCCTCGCGGAGGGCGACGGGCTCCGCGCGAAGTACCTCGCCGAAGCGGACGGCATGAAGCAGAAGGCTCAGGCCTGGCAGGAGTACACCGCGGCGGCTGTGCTCGAGAAGCTGATCGAGAAGCTCCCCGAGATGGCGTCGGCCGTGGCCGCCCCGCTTCAGCAGATCGACCGGATCGTGATGATCAGCAACGATGGCGGCGACTCGACGGGCGTCGAGCGCGTGACGCGCAGCGTGACCAACGTTCTCGCCCAGATACCCGGGGTGGTCGAGATGGTCTCCGGGCTCAACCTGTCCGAGATGATCGCCGGGCTGCCCGGCCTGAAGCGTTCGTCGGCTCCCGCCGGTGCCCCGGAGGCAGGGACCTCCACAGAGCCGGAGGCGGCCGTCGCAGAGCCACCGGAGAAGTGACCATCGGGGAGGGATCCACCTACCTACCCGCTACTCGGGTGTGGCCACCTCGTCCTTCGCCGCCAGCGCCTACAGCGACTTCAGGAGCTGCTTTGCCATGTACGCGAGGCGGTACCACAGTGTGTCCTCATGGAACTCGTGCAGCGAGTCCACGATCCAGAGGTACCGCACTTCATCGCCGGACTTCGCACAGGCCAGGGCGCCGATGCACAGCGCTTCCGCGGCGCGGTCAGTCTTCGGGTAGCGTGTGAGGAGCTGGTCCACAAGCTGGACGGCACCCACAGGGTCGCCTGAGGCTACCAGTGCCGACGCCAGGGCCAGTGACAGGTCCACCTCGACCCTCTCGTCCGGGACACCGGCCATGAGGGCGCTACGGAGCGCCTCCGCCGCGCGAGCCGGGTTACCGGCCCGCAGCAGCGTCTTCCCGGCCGCCGCCCCGTCGATACCCTCCGGGACCCCATCCCGCGCGATACCAGCCAGCTCATCCACCGCGCGAACAAGGCTCTCCGGGTCACGGTCGAGGGGGGCGATGAGCCCGGCGAACTCCTCGTCTGCCGAAAGGCCGATGGGCACGTCATAGGCGGGTTCGATGAAACGGAACAGCGCGAGGAGGCTGACGGCTCTGACGGCTTCATCCGGGGCAGGCGCGACCTCGACCCCCGGGAGCGCCTTGCCCAGGAACTCCGCGCCGCTCTTCGCGTCGCCGACGCGCCCCATCGATGCGCCGAGGATCACCTGCTCCCGCCGCTGTCGCGCGGCGTCCGGCAGACCGGCCTTCACGCGCGGCTCGAGCGCGGACACCACGCCGGGGAACGCCTCGAAGGCGAAGAGCGCGTCGAGAAGCGTATCGCACTGCTCGGTGGACAGCTTCGTCGGATCGACGCCCACAAGCTCCACAACCGTCTTGGCGCGGCTAACGGCCCGGGTGTACTCCTCAAGCGTCCGCGTCCCGACGTATCTCCCGATGACATCGCCGTTAGGGAACATGAAGACGGTGGTGGGAAGAGCCGTGAGCTCGTAGTCCTGGGTGAGGCCCGGCGTCCGCTTGACGTCTTCGCGCACGATGATCCAGCCCTCGGCGGCCTGGCTGAACTCCGGCTTGCGGAACACGCGCGCGTCCGCCCGTTTGCACGCTGCGGACTTCGCCGAGTAGAACACGGCGAGAACCGGCTTGCCCTGGTCAGCCGCCGCTCTGAGAGCCAGCTTGATACTGCCGTCGAACCACTTCGCCTGCGACCAGCCGCTACTCGCGGCCAGCAACACGACCGCCGCACACGTCAGGATGATCTGTCGCCGCATACGTCCCCCGATCCCCGGCGCATGGAAGCAGCGGCGGAGCAGCGCCGGACAGCCCGGAAGGGCTGCAGAGGTCCCCGAATGTCTTATGCCCCCTGCGTGGGGCAGAGTCCTCCCCGGCACGCGCGGCCTAGCTCAAGGAAGCGCCGGACGCGCGACAAGGGGGTGCCGGGCGTGATCGGGCTCCCGGTGCACAGAACAAACCCTCGTGCCCTCGCGCCGGCGCGTGCCTGGCGGGCTACTTCAGCGGCAAGCCGCGCGTCCGAGCCATCCTGGAGCACGCCGATGGGATCGAGATTGCCGAACAGGCACAAGTGGTCGCCGACCGCCTCGGCGATCGCCCCGATATCGTTGACGTAGCTCTTCATGGATGTCTCCATGCTGAACCCGTCAGCTCCGATCGAAGCGATCTGCTCCAGGCGATCCATCACGCCTCCATAGTAGATGACGATCGCCCTATGGCCCAGGCGATGGATCTCCCGCACCATCTCACGCATGTACGGCAGGCAGAACCGCTCGTAGTGGGGGATGGAGATCATCTCCGACGTCGCGATGGCGTCATCGACGTAGATCGCGTCCCCGCCTCCCGCCGCGAACATGCGGATCCACTCGATGTCCTGGGCCATACAGAGGTCGCAGAGGTACTGCACGAAGTCCGGCTGCTGAACCACCATCGCGAGCAGGTTCTCGAGGCCGACATGGAAATGACTGCACCAGAGCGGGCCGGCCACCCCGCCCGAGAGGACGAAGTGGTCGTTCCCAAGCCCGGCCACAACGGCGTCGAGGTAGTCGTTGTGCCCGGCCGCGATCATCCGCTCGGCGCGCGTCGTGACGATCCGCCGCCGCGCATCGTCCCGGTCGAAGACGTGCTGTGTCTGGTTCGCAACGTCGTCGACGGGATGTCCGCTGCGCGTGGCGACGGGCGCGAAGCGGTCGGTGCGGCGGTTGTGGCGGAACCACTCGCCATCGCGCTGAACCAGCTCGAACGCCTCGCGCTCCTCCCGCGACGGCGCTCCTTGGGGCTGCAGGATCTCCAGCGGCGCCCGCTCGATCATCTCGCGGTACACCCGAACATGCTCCTCCGGCTCGGCATGGCGCCAGAGCCAGTTCTCGCGCTGCGGCCGCCCCGTCAGCTCGGCGAAGTGGTCCTGATAGTAGAGCATGTTGTAGAGGGCTGTGACCGGCAGTCGGTCGACCGGTCGTCCCTCCAGAGCCGCGTGTATCCGTTCCTTCTGCGTCATCATGAGGCATTACTCGAGGTCAGGCCCAAGCACACCGTAGGACCAAGCCTCCCCGGACCACTCCACCTGCGGGAGCGCCAGTGGCGGGCTGGGCGCCAGCTTGCTGAGCAGCGCGGTCGCCCGCTCCACGAGAATGTCCCCGGCGCCGACCTGCAGGCTGGAGTAGCTGGTGAGCACGGTCTCATAACCGCCGCCTCCGGGCGCAAAGGCCGCGGCATCGGGCACATACCCGACGCAACCATTCGCCAGCTCGACGACGAACGTGTAGGGGAACGGCGACCCGGCCTTCATCCGCAGCCCCAGGGCACAGAACAGCTCGGCCGGGTTCGCGATGAAGGCGGCCGGGCCGATCTGCAATGCCTGCAGCTCCACCTCCACGATGGGCTGCACCTGGGCAATGTAGTCGAGCATCACCAACTCCTTGGCGAAGGTCCACGCCGTATCGCGCGCTCCGTCTGCGAGGCCCGCGAGCACGCGGTTGCGGGCCTCCTCCAGCCGCTCGGCGCTCGGGAGACGGCGCCGCATGGGCACGGTCTCCGTGGCCACGGCCAGCGGCGCGAGGTCGCCGAATGGGGCCGAGGCGAGCACATGCAGCGCCTCGGCGCCCACCCGCGTGCCCACGATCCGCGACCACTTCTCGCCGAACTCGGACTCCCGCGTTGACTGGTTGTCCACCTGGGTAACATCGCCACATGCGCCGTTGAGGAACACGACTTCGGCGGACTCGCCATGCGCCGCTTGGATGAGCTGCTCGAGGTAGCACACGTAGTCAGCCGAGACAGCGCCCCCGAATGTGGTGCAGTGGCAGGAGAAGTTCACCACGCAGCCCAGGAGGTCGCCATCATCGCTCCAGCCGCCGATGACGGCGACCGCGGGGTCGGTGGGGCCCGCCGACTCGATGATGTCGGGGTTGCCCTTGCCCGGGTGGGTGTAGACGCGACCATTCCTCATGCGGAACCGCCGGTTGAACGCGACGCCGGTGGCCGCGCCCGTCCCGACTGAGAGCCGCGCCGGCTGCCGCCGCCGATGGGCCTCGCAGACGGCTGTCATCACCTGCCCCTCCACCCAGTCGCAGTACCGTGGGTCCGCCGCGATGCTGTGGTCCTGGACAAGCTCTCGCACCAGCTTCGGCGCGCCTTCCACCTCTCCGGGCGGCAGGCCCCAGGCGAATGGCCCTCCGCTGTGCGTGTGGCTCGCCGCCACCAGGACGTTCGCGCCCGGGATGCCGGTACGTTGCTCGATGGCATCGCGGGCACGCTGGATGAAACTGCGGTCCGAGGGGAGGATGCATGTGTCCACTCCGACGAGCGCGATGGGGCACCGCTCGTCGTCGAAGACCGCCGCCCGGACCTTGAGGGGATCGTGGATCGCCTGGACGTAGGCTTTGCGGTAGTCCCCGGGGGCTTCCATGCCGATGATGGGGGTGATGTCCGCGCTGTGGAACCCGGCCTTCATCATGACCACTGCCTCCGACCGCCATCAGTACTCGCGGCGCACGGCCTTCGCCGGCAATGGTCCGTCGCCCTCTGTAGCCTACAGCGCGCCAATCGCTACCTGGGCATCGAAGCGCTCGGGGGCGCGCTCCGCCATAGCGGGCGGCAGCGGGTCGCCGTGCTCAATGTAGGACTCCACGAGCCTGCGCGCAACGTCCTGGGCGATCTCCAGTGTCTCGGCTATGGTGCGGCCTTGAGCCACCAGCCCCGGAACGTCCTCGCTGGTCGCCAGCCATCCGCCCTCCGGGAGGCGCTGCACGTCCAGCCTGATCAGGGCCTCACCCACCATGACGCCTCCTCGGGACACACAGCCGTACTCCGTGGCCGCAGCCTGACACTGCCGCAATCCCTCATGTTGGGCCGGTCGTTCCCACAGGCGGCTGTGCACTACCGTACACCTGATGCAGCAAGCCCGCTTCATGCGGCACATCGCTCGCACCGAGGCCTGGGTTCCGCTACGGCCCGATCGCGTAGAGGTAGTCACCCGGAACGTAGACCGTCCCATCGGCCCCGATCGCCACGGTACCCCAGATCTCAACCGCTGGGAAAACCCACTTCTGCGTGCCATCCTGGTTGACTGCGTAGAGGTTGCCGTCCTGGTATCCGGCCTGGCTACCGATGTAGATGGTCCCTCCCGCGTCCACCACCGGTGCCCCGCGCATGTCACCTTGCGTTGGGAACTCCCATTCCTGCGTTCCGCCCGGGTCCACCGCGTACAGGCTCTTGTCCCCACTGCCTACATAGACCGTCCCACCCCCGCCGATTGCGGGGCTGCCCACGTCACCCCCCGTGGGGAATGCCCACTTCTGCGCCCCGTCCGGATCGACCGCGTACAGATTGTCGTCGGCGCTGCCAACGTAGACGGTCCCGTCCGCCCCGATCGCGGGGCTGCCCACTCCGCCTCCTGTCGGGAATGCCCACTTCTGCGTCCCGTCCGGGGTGACCGCGTGCAGCTTGTTGTCGGTGCTGCCGACGTATACGGTCCCATCCGTGCCGATCGTCGGGGAGCCTACATAGCCGCCTGTGCCGAACGCCCATCGTTGCGTTCCGTCCGGGTTGACCGCGTACAGGTTGCTGTCCGTGCTGCCGACGTATACGGTCCCATCCGTGCCGATCGTCGGGGAGCCTACCTCGCCGCTTGTGTCGAACGCCCATCGTTGCGTTCCGTCCGGGTTGACCGCGTACAGGCTCCCGCCGTAGCTTCCCATGAAGACCATCCCGTCCGCGCCAACTGCTGGGGTACCCCAGACCCGAGGCCCGAACCCCGATTCAGACGACCCGTCCGGACTGACAGCATGGCAAGTGCCGACATCCTCCACAATGTAGAGCGTCCCGTCGGTCCCGATGGCGAGGCCGGTCTGTGTCAGCCAGCCTACGCTGATCCTCCACTTCTCCGTGGCCGTCTCCGGGCCAACGTGGGGACTGCGGTGTGTGTGCTGTGGATCGCGGCCGCACATCGGCCAAGGGCTGTCCGCAGGGCCGTGCAGGACATCCATGCTGACGCCGATCTCAGCGGCCCCGAAGCCCGACGATACGGTGACAGTCCCTGTGTACGTCTCGGTCGTGAGTCCGTTACGGGAAACGGTGACAGTAACGGTGTCTGCGTCCGTGCCGGAGAGTGGGGCAAGCGTGATCCAGGGCTGGTCCGCCGATACAGTCCAGGACAGTGTACCCGGACCGGTGTCGGTCGCGTTCGCGATGTCGAAGGCCAACTCGGTCTCGGTGAGCCCGAAGTCCAGGGAGGTAGGCGTCACCGAAGGGGTGGGCACACCCAGCGCGAGGTCGACGGGCGTCGGGTTCGAGCCGGGCGTGTCCTCGGGCAGCATCGTCACGATGCGGACGCAGACGGCCAACTCGTCGCCTGCCGCGTCCGCGCCGGAGTAGGCCCTTGCGTCGAAGCGGATGTCGAGCGTAGGGACCTGGGTCAGCGCGATCGTCTGCTCGGGCCACGGCGGCGCGCCGCCGGGCTTGTTGAGGGGCAGGTTCTCCATGCCGGGCAGGCCGGTCAGCTCCTGCCCCGTGGACTCGACGAACAGCCGCAGCCCGATGCTCGCCGCCGCATCGGGGATTGCACGCGCCGCGGGCGTTCGCGGCTCTGGCCAGACGACCCGCACCCGCACGCTCCCCGTCGGTCCGGTCCACGGCAGCGCGGGGGCCTCGGTGTCGTTGGGCGTCCCGTCACCCGCAGGCGGCGCCTCGTTCTGGCTACAGCCGGACCCAGCGAAGGCCACGAACACGGACAGCGCCAGACATGTGAACAACGCCCCACA